>ENA-OROP01000005-OROP01000005.1-human-gut-metagenome-genome-assembly--contig:-NODE-5-length-269322-cov-29.853005_pt1 | contig 269322 bp, 198 predicted proteins | sample MGYA00242132_ERZ509056 | MGnify/ENA primary metagenome ERZ509056 (study PRJEB26280, sample SAMEA2338768) | human gut metagenome | biome: human gut; feature: human-associated habitat; material: faeces...
CATTCCGAACAGAGAAGTTAAGCCTCGTCACGCCGATGGTACTGCGTAACAGTGGGAGAGTAGGTAGCCGCCGTTTTAAAGAGTCCCCGCCAGTCTTTATTGACTGGCGGGGATTTCTGTGTTTTGGCGGTTTAGGAAAAAAGTGCTATATTTGCCGGCGACAATTATTTTATTAAACGTTTAAAGCAAATTAAAAGGTATGAAAACAAAACTTTTTTTGGCTGCTGTAGCAGTAACATTTTCTTTCGCTGTGATTTCTTGTTCTGGTAACAAAACTAATAATGCTGCCGCTTCTGAAGGTGAAGAAGCAACAGTTGAAACTGTAGAAGCTGTTGCTGTTGAAGCAACTGACTCTTGCTGCCAGGCTAAAGACTCTTGTGCTACTGCTTGCGATAAGAAAGCTGATTGCGCAGAAAAGAAAGAATGCTGTGATAAGAAGTAATCTATTGATTTAGAACGATAAATTAAAGGGGGTATGGTGTGTCTGCACTATACCCCCTTTTTCTGTTTGACGAAATGCAGTGCTTAATTAGTGATACTTTTTTGCTAATAACCGACTTTAACTTATGAAATGAAATTATTTTCGATAAAAAAGTAACGTATTATTTGGTAGTATAGAAATAATCCATACCTTTGCACCGTCAAACTATAAAAGAGACAAAAAATGAATCAGATGTTTATACATATTCTACTATGCGGTATTATTATTCTACTATCAAAGGTTAGTGGAAGTGAGTGCTGCGCGTAACTGTGTATACTGAAAATATACGAAAGCCTTTCTCACTTCCAAGTGCGAAAGGTTTTTTTTTGAGCTAATAATAACATAAAATGATAGAAGATGGACAATAGGTTATTTATTTTTGATACCACCCTTCGGGATGGTGAACAGGTTCCGGGATGTCAGTTGAACACAGTGGAGAAGATTCAGGTAGCGAAGGCGCTCGAATCTTTGGGAGTGGATGTAATTGAAGCCGGCTTCCCTATCTCCAGCCCGGGAGATTTTAATTCAGTGATTGAAATTTCAAAAGCGGTGACTTGGCCTACTATTTGTGCGTTGACCCGTGCGGTTCAGAAGGATATCGATGTAGCAGTAGATGCATTGAGATTTGCCAAGCATAAACGTATCCATACAGGTATCGGTACTTCTGATTCTCATATTAAATATAAATTCAATTCCAATCGGGAAGAGATTATTGAACGTGCGGTAGCAGCAGTGAAGTATGCACGTCGTTTTGTGGATGATGTGGAGTTTTATGCAGAGGATGCAGGGCGTACGGACAATGAATATCTGGCACGTGTGGTAGAAGCGGTTATTAAAGCAGGAGCTACGGTGGTGAATATACCGGATACGACAGGCTATTGTCTGCCTTCAGAATATGGTGCTAAGATTAAATATTTGATTGACCATGTAGATGGCATCGATAACGCAATCATTTCTACCCACTGTCATAACGATTTGGGAATGGCAACAGCTAATACAATAGCGGGTGTTTTGAATGGGGCACGTCAGGTAGAGGTGACAATCAATGGTATCGGCGAACGTGCGGGAAATACTGCTCTCGAAGAAATCGCGATGATTATCAAGAGTCATCACGAAATTGATATTCAGACAAATATCAATACACAGAAGATTTACCCGACCAGCCGTATGGTATCGAGCTTAATGAATATGCCTGTTCAGCCGAATAAAGCGATCGTAGGCCGTAATGCTTTTGCTCATTCTTCGGGTATTCACCAGGACGGCGTATTGAAGAATGTGCAGACTTATGAGATTATCGATCCGCATGATGTAGGTATTGATGATAACTCGATCGTACTGACTGCCCGTAGCGGACGTGCGGCATTGAAGAATCGCCTTTCGATCTTGGGAGTGAACCTGGATCAGGAGAAGTTGGACAAGGTATATGAAGAGTTCCTGAAGTTGGCTGATAAGAAAAAAGACATCAATGATGATGATGTGCTGGTATTGGCAGGAGCAGACCGTAGCCAGAATCACCGTATTAAGTTAGAATACTTGCAGGTGACAAGCGGTGTTGGCGTCCGTTCGGTTGCCAGTCTGGGACTGAATATTTCCGGTGAGAAGTTTGAAGCCTGTGCAAGTGGCAATGGTCCGGTGGATGCTGCTATTAAGGCACTGAAGAAGATTGTAGACCGTCACATGACATTGAAAGAGTTCACTATTCAGGCAATCAGCAAGGGAAGTGATGATGTAGGTAAGGTTCACATGCAGGTGGAATACGATAATCAGATATATTATGGCTTCGGAGCAAATACGGATATTATTGCTGCATCAGTAGAAGCTTATATCGACTGTATTAACAAATTCAAGGCGTAAGGAATAAAGAAAGTGGTACTGAAATACGTAACTCGCATTAATTATAAATCATACATAGTAAAAATATAGATAACAGATGAATACATTATTTGATAAGATATGGGATGCCCACGTGGTGACTACGGTGGAAGATGGCCCGACACAACTTTATATTGATCGTTTATATTGTCATGAAGTGACCAGCCCGCAGGCTTTTGCCGGATTGCGTGAGCGTGGAATCAAGGTATTGCGCCCGGAAAAGGTGTTCTGCATGCCCGACCATAATACTCCGACACATGATCAGGATAAACCGATTGAAGATCCGATCTCCAAAACTCAGGTGGATACGCTGACGAAGAATGCAAAAGACTTCGGTCTGACACATTTCGGTATGATGCATCCTAAAAATGGAATTATCCATGTGGTAGGTCCGGAACGTGCGTTGACATTACCGGGCATGACGATCGTTTGCGGCGACTCGCATACTTCCACTCATGGGGCAATGGGGGCAATCGCCTTCGGTATTGGTACCAGTGAAGTGGAAATGGTGCTGGCTTCACAATGTATCCTTCAGTCAAGACCGAAAACAATGCGCATTACTGTAGATGGTGAACTGGGTAAGGGCGTGACAGCGAAAGACATTGCCCTGTACATGATGTCTAAGATGACTACCAGCGGTGCTACCGGTTACTTTGTGGAATATGCAGGTTCGGCAATCCGCAATCTGACTATGGAAGGACGTCTTACTCTTTGTAACCTTTCTATTGAAATGGGAGCACGTGGTGGAATGGTTGCTCCGGATGAAGTGACTTTCGAATATATCAAAGGTCGTGAAAATGCTCCGAAAGGGGAGGCATGGGATCAGGCTATAGAATACTGGAAGACACTGAAGAGCGATGATGATGCCGTATTCGATAAGGAGGTTCGTTTTGATGCGACAGATATCGAACCGATGATTACCTATGGAACTAATCCGGGAATGGGAATGGGAATTACGCAAAACATTCCTACTACGGAAGGGATGGGAGAAGCTGCACAGGTTTCTTTCAATAAATCGATGGAATATATGGGATTCCAGCCGGGTGAATCATTGCTGGGCAAAAAGATTGATTATGTATTCTTAGGTGCTTGTACTAATGGTCGCATTGAGGATTTCCGTGCATTTGCTTCTCTCGTGAAGGGACGCAAAAAAGCGGATAATGTAATCGCATGGCTGGTTCCGGGATCATGGATGGTAGATGCGCAGATTCGTAAGGAAGGAATTGACAAGATATTGACTGAGGCAGGATTTGCAATCCGTCAGCCGGGATGTTCAGCTTGTCTGGCGATGAATGACGATAAGATTCCTGCCGGAAAGTACTCTGTATCGACTAGCAACCGTAACTTTGAAGGTCGTCAGGGTCCGGGAGCGCGCACATTGCTGGCCAGTCCGCTGGTTGCTGCTGCCGCTGCGGTGACAGGAGTGATAACCGATCCGCGGGAACTTATTTAATGGATAATTGATAATTGAAAATGAAATGAAGACAAAATTTAATATAATAACAAGTACTTGTGTACCCCTTCCTTTAGAAAATGTAGATACTGACCAGATTATTCCGGCACGTTTTCTGAAAGCGACCACTCGTGAAGAAAAGTTTTTTGGTGATAACCTGTTTCGTGACTGGCGTTATAATGCTGACGGTTCTTTGAACAAGGACTTTGTGTTGAATGATCCCACTTACAGCGGGCAAGTATTGGTGGCAGGAAAGAATTTCGGTTCGGGTTCCAGCCGCGAGCATGCAGCCTGGGCAATTGCCGGTTATGGTTTCCGTGTAGTGGTATCAAGTTTCTTTGCCGATATTCATAAGAATAATGAGTTGAACAACTTCGTTCTTCCGGTAGTTGTTACAGAAGAATTCTTGCAGGAGCTTTTTGACTCTATTGCTGCCAATCCGAAGATGGAGGTGGAAGTGAATCTTCCGGAACAGACCATCACTAACAAAGCAACAGGCAAGAGTGAACATTTTGAAATCAATGCTTATAAGAAACTTTGTCTGATGAACGGATTGGACGACATCGACTTTTTGCTAAGCAATAAAAATAAAATAGAAGAATGGGAAAACAAGGCGTCAAAATAGAGATCATGGACACAACGCTCCGTGACGGTGAACAGACCAGCGGAGTGTCTTTTGTGCCTCATGAGAAACTAATGATTGCCCGTTTACTGTTAGAAGACTTAAAAGTAGACCGGGTAGAGGTTGCGTCAGCGCGTGTGTCGGACGGTGAGTTTGAAGCCGTGAAGATGATTTGCGACTGGGCAGCCCGCCGCAATCTGCTTCACAAGGTGGAAGTGCTGGGGTTTGTTGACGGTCAGACTTCGGTGGACTGGATACAACATACCGGCTGCCGCGTAATCAATCTCCTTTGTAAAGGTTCGCTGAAGCATTGTACGCAGCAACTTAAAAAAACTCCGGAACAACACATCGCGGATATCGTCAACGTAGTACACTATGCTGACGAGCAGGATATCAACGTGAACGTATATCTGGAAGACTGGAGCAATGGAATGAAGGATTCTCCCGACTATGTGTTTCAGTTGATGGATGGCTTGAAGGAAACGAGTATCAAACGCTATATGCTGCCCGATACACTGGGAATCCTGAATCCGCTGCAAGTGATAGAGTATATGCGGAAGATGAAGAAACGGTATCCAGATACACATTTTGACTTCCATGCGCACAATGATTATGATCTGGCTGTGAGCAACGTGTTGGCTGCTGTGCTGAGTGGCGTTAAAGGACTTCACACTACTATAAACGGACTGGGCGAACGGGCGGGTAATGCACCTCTTGCGAGTGTTCAGGCTATTCTGAAAGATCATTTCAATGCTATAACCAATATTGATGAAAGTCGCTTGAACGATGTCAGCCGGGTAGTAGAATCGTATTCGGGTATTGTAATTCCTGCCAATAAGCCGATTGTCGGTGAGAATGTATTTACACAGGTAGCAGGAGTGCATGCCGATGGCGATAACAAGAATAATCTGTATTGCAATGACTTGCTTCCCGAACGTTTTGGACGTAAACGCGAATATGCGTTAGGGAAAACGAGTGGCAAAGCAAATATCCGCAAGAACCTTGAAGACCTCGGATTGGAGCTGGACGAAGATGCAATGCGTAAAGTAACGGAGCGCATTATCGAACTGGGAGACAAGAAAGAACTAGTCACTCAGGAAGATTTGCCATACATTGTTTCTGATGTGTTGAAGCATGGAGCAGTAGGTGAGAAGGTCAAGTTAAAGAGTTATTTTGTAAATCTGGCTCATGGACTGAAACCGATGGCTACTTTGAAAATAGAAATCAACGGCAAGGAGTACGAGGAAAGCTCGGGTGGCGATGGACAATATGACGCTTTTGTACGTGCATTGCGTAAGATATATAAGGTGACATTGGGACGCAAGTTCCCGATGTTGACGAATTACGCGGTAACGATCCCTCCCGGTGGACGTACGGATGCATTTGTGCAGACAGTCATCACTTGGAGTTATGACGAACAAGTGTTCCGTACCCGCGGACTGGATGCCGACCAGACTGAGGCAGCTATCAAAGCTACAATGAAGATGCTGAACCTCATTGAAGATGAATATGAGAAAGAGTAAGTGGAAGTTACTTGCCCGAAGAATGTTTTTATAAGTATATAAATAGATAGAATTGACGATTATGGATTTTAAGATTGCTGTATTAGCAGGCGACGGCATCGGACCCGAGATTTCGGTACAAGGTGTAGATGTAATGAGTGCCGTTTGCGAGAAATTTGGTCATAAAGTAAGTTACGAATATGCGATCTGCGGTGCAGATGCGATTGATAAAGTGGGTGATCCGTTCCCGGAAGAAACATATCAGGTTTGCAAGAATGCAGATGCTGTTTTGTTTTCAGCCGTAGGCGATCCGAAGTTTGACAATGATCCTACTGCAAAAGTGCGCCCTGAACAGGGATTGCTGGCAATGCGTAAGAAATTAGGATTGTTTGCCAATATTCGTCCGGTACAGACATTCAAATGTCTGATCCATAAATCTCCGTTGCGTGCAGAACTTGTTGAAAATGCAGATTTTATCTGTATCCGTGAGTTGACCGGAGGTATGTATTTCGGTGAGAAATATCAGGATAATGATAAGGCATACGATACTAACTACTACACTCGTCCGGAAATTGAACGTATTCTGAAAGTTGCTTTTGAATATGCAATGAAGCGCAGAAAACACTTGACTGTGGTGGATAAGGCAAACGTTTTGGCTTCTTCCCGTCTGTGGCGTCAGATTGCACAGGAAATGGCTCCGAACTATCCGGAAGTGACTACTGACTATATGTTTGTGGATAATGCTGCAATGAAGATGATCCAGGAACCTGCTTTCTTTGACGTGATGGTGACTGAAAATACATTCGGTGATATTCTGACTGACGAAGGTTCTGTTATCAGCGGCTCTATGGGATTGCTTCCTTCAGCTTCTACTGGTGAAAGTACTCCGGTATTCGAACCGATTCATGGTTCATGGCCACAGGCGAAGGGCTTGAATATTGCGAACCCGTTGGCACAGATTCTGTCTGTAGCTATGTTGTTTGAATATTTCGATTGCAAGGAAGAAGGTGCGCTGATTCGTAAGGCGGTTGATGCATCACTGGATGAAAACGTGCGTACACCGGAAATCCAAGTAGCTGATGGTGCCAAATACGGTACAAAGGAAGTAGGACAGTGGATTGTTGACTATATTAAGAAGGCTTAAACAGATCATTCTGAACAAGATATATGGAGGCTGGATTCTTAAAACGGAGTTCAGCCTCTTTTTTGTTCATTTCGTTTCTTTGTTTTTTTACTGAATAAAATGAGTCCGTTGGGAGAAAAAACTAGTCGGACTGTTAAAAAGTAAAAGAGTAAGATATTTGCTAATGAAAAACAGTATATTTGCACAGATTAATACACAAATGCTATGACAAAAAATTATCTATTCTTACTGTTGGGTTTGCTGCTTGCAGCGTGTAGCTCTGATGACAAGGATGAACAACCGATTTTAGTGACCAATGTTGTAATGCCTGCTTCGGGAACAGTATTCAAGCCTGGTGAAAAGGTAACGATAATGGCGAAAGGATTCCAGGACAATGATGAAATCATGTTCGATATCCGCTGGCCGCTTCAAGATGAAGTGCTGCATGAAGGATATGCTAAAGGGGGACGGGGTGTTATAACGGAAAAGACGGCTACGAGCATTACTTTTCTGGCTCCCGGACACTGGCCTGCTTCTACAACGGAAATCTTGTTATGCCGCTCCGGTCAAATGATGTCTTTAGGAAAGATTTCAGTGGCGGATGGACAGGCACCCAAAGATTTTCAGCTTTATGGTATCATTAATTCTCGTTCCAATACTGACCGTCCTTATGCTATCGAATACATCAATCTTGAAAAGCCACAGACAGTAGAGATAGTACGACTTGCAGACAATCAAGACTTCTCTTGTGTAGTCAACCTTCCCGGAAGCTGGAGTCTTAGTGGAGTATGGACGCAGGATAATCGTCGTACGACTGGGCTTTATGATCTTTCTATGAACTATTGGGAAAAAACGGGAGCTGATCAGCTTGTAACAATGGGGATAGCGACCGGTAACTCTGTATTTGGGGTATATCAAGGTGGAGACCGTTTATTTGTTAAAACAGTTAATGTGATGCCCTATACCAGAATGTATATACCGGAGAAACCTGATTATGGTTTTCTGCTGCCCGAAGGAATGAAGGCTGAAGTATTGTCACGTTATCCCTGTATACAAATGAGTGATGGAAATATACTCTGTTCGGCTGATAATGGCGATGGAACTTTTTCACCAGTAGTCTTGAACGGACAAAATATGGAAGAGAAAAGTATATATGTTGGCGAGCCGATACAGGCTGTGGCATTGATCCCTTTTTGGATAGTTAAGCCTGTAGAAGGTATGGGAACGGCTAAATATACACGTGTTGGCGGATATATCGTATCGAAGAGAAATGGTGCGACGGCAGAGGAGGGAGATGGAACAGAATTTAGGTTATGGAACCCGGCTACAAAGACGCTGGACGAACCTTTCACCACATTCTCTAATGCTGCGTGTTCAGTAGCCACACTTGTTTCGGAAGATTTTAAGAAACAAGAACTTTATGTATTGTTTGATGGTAGTCGGAATGGAAGGCTGATTTATGTATATGATTTACTAAAAGGTAGCTGGGAGTCATTATATCCAGGGGGCGGATTTCCTTATTCAGAAATCGTATTAGCCCGATAAGATTATTACTCAGTTATTCTCCGGGCTACTATGCACAAAGGCCCTTTTTCATGCTTATATGAAGCAATGGAGACAAAGCCGGACTGCAAGAGTATGGATTTCAATTCATCACAAGAACGAATAATCATCCCGTCAATCAGATTTGTCCAAGTTTTGACTGACGGGTTATTCAGTTCGCAGCAAATCAGGAAATGTCCGTTCCGCTTTAATACCCGTGTTACTTCGGTGAATGCTTTCGGAAGATCGTTCCAAAAGTAAACCGTCTCGAAGGCAGTGACCACGTCGAACATTTCATCGGTATAAGGCAGTGTGTCTACCGTGCCTTGTTCTATAAAACAGCGGGTGGAAAGATATTTCTTGTTTTTCTTCTGTGCGAAAAGGACACTTTCCGGTGAAATGTCAATGCCGTATGCTTTTCCTTGCGGACAGCGACGCATCAACTGTGTAAGATTGGCTCCGCCACCGCAACCAATGTCGAGCACATTCCATTCCTTATTCCATGCTATATTTGACATTCCCCATTCGGAAAGCAAAGTGTGCCGTTTGTTCATTTCCCGGAGAATGACTCTTCCCCAAAAGCCTTTCGGTTTTTTGAGATTGTTGAATAACTTATGGATGATATTTTTTTTACCCATGTTATAAACTAACTTTGCACGATGGAGTAGATGATAATGCCTGCTAAAGTCAGCAATCCGGTATAGATCATAACTTCCGTTTGTTTCATGCCGGTACCCTTTTCAAGAGCAGGAGTAGGAGTATCTGACTGAAGTCGTGCCGTTAACTTGTGGGCGATAAAGTAGAACAGCCAACCTCCGAATCCACCGATAATGGCTCCTGCTACTAAATCACCGGGATAATGCAATCCCAGATACAGGCGTGTGTAAGAGTTGGTAAATGCCCAAAGCACGATAAATATGCTTAACCAGCGTTTACGGAACAGGCAAATCAGAAATATGGCAAGTCCGAAAGAATTGGCAGCATGACAGGAAGGGAAACCGAATCCTCCTCCTTGTCTTCCATTCACGATATAGACCAAATCCGCTATTGGATTTTCCGGATTGGAGGGACGCAGGCGACCTACCAACGGACGAAGAAAACTATTGCACATCTGATCGGCAAACGTGATAGTGAGGGCGATTGCTATCACATAGCACAATGCCACTTTCCAATGAAAATTCTTGAGCAGTATATATAAAATACTGGCATACATCGGTACCCATATAACTTTACCTGTGAATGCACTCATGAAGTAATCCCAGAAAGGCGAATGTATTCCGTTGAAGAATAAAAGCAGTTGGGTGTCTATATCTGAAAGAAATTCTATCATAAAATAAATCGTATTATTGAAAAGGGATTTGTTTGATCTTATCGTTTAGCCAAGTCATCATATAGCTTCTGAAGGAAGGCTTTTCCTTTTTCCAGATTCGCTCCTTTCTCAGTTCCTTCGTCTATCTGAACGGTATTGGCATCCAGATTGTACACTAATTGATTTTCCGCAGTCACCATGCCGAACAGGGTCGGTTCTGTGAAATACCCGAAGTGGGGAGAAGCCGGATTGAAGATATTCTTACTGAAGGTAAAGTCATCATGCGGTAATCCCAGCTGAGAAAGTAGAGTAGCAGCGATGTCAATCTGTGAAGCATAGGTCTCTACGACTCGTGGTTCCTTCACAGCTCCTCCGATAAGTATGAGCGGAATTGTATGTCCCTCCAGCGGATTTTCTACCGGACGGGGGTAGGCACCCAAATGATCCGGTACAAGTACAATCAGCGTATTTTTCCACATAGGAGTCGCCTTATACTGTTTCACAAAATCTCCTACACAACTGTCTGCGTAGGCGAAAGCATTCAGGACTTTGTCATCCAACCGGTAGAAGGGAACTTCAAAGGGCTCATGACTGCTTGATGTCTGTATAATTTTGAAGAAGGGTTCCTGTTGTTTCTCTTCTTTCAGGTCTTTCATAAAACGTTGGAAGAGTGCGTGGTCCGGTGCTCCCCATTTGCCCGGGCGTTCGGACAAAGGAAAATCTGTCTCTGAAATAATCTTCTCAATGCCCGATGAAACCAGATAGGAACGCATGTTAGTGAAGTCTGCATCTCCTCCGTAGTAGTATTCCAGACTGTATCCGGCATCTTTCAGACTGCGTGGAATGGAAGGGAGCCCGTCTGTCTTTTCAGGATACTTCATAATACTGGTACTTGGCTGACCGGGATAACCACTGATAATAGAGGCCAGTCCGCGATCTGTGCGGAAACTGTTTGCATAGAAATTAGTGAATAACACTCCTTCTTTTCCGAATTTATCCATATTCACTGCCACATTTGGTTGTCCTCCCATCGTTTCCATCAGGTGTGTAGAAAAACTTTCGAGGATGATAAAGATAATATTCGGGCGCTGAGTATTCAGAATTTGTGGGATACTGTCTGTTGCAGTAACAGGTTTATCCAGCATTTCTGCAAACAGATCATCCGCAACTTTCGGGTCCATGAACCGATATTGCTTATCGAAATTGTTTTGATGGGTAGCGGAATACATAAAACTGAATGCCGGATTGATGGCAGCATGATTCATTCGCTGATTCTGACTATAATATACTTTACTCAGATTCATGGTTGACACGGAAAAACCACCGCGGATGGGAATGAAAAGCGCAGCTGTCAGCAACAAAAGAACGAGGGATACATATTGCCGTTGATAAGGTATTTTCAGTGGTGTTTTCTCCCGAATAAGTACGGTGTAGAAAATACCGTAGAGAATGGCTGCGTAAATCAGCATAGCCAGTACACCGAGTAATATAAACCAGAAACTGACGCTCGCCATCGCATCCTTCGGGGAGGAGAAGAAATAGAAGATCGGAGTAGCATCCAGCCGGAATCCCCAGAAGCCGTACAAGCCCAGATCGACAATGAAGATACAGGACATCACAAAAGAGATGATTCCGAAATAACCTTGCCGGATACGGCGTAATATGGAAGATTTCGTCCAGGCGGAAGCGATAAGCAGGAAGCCCGGAATAGCAGTCAGATATCCTGCCAGTGAGAAATCCAGAGGCAAGCCGTGCCACATAACGTTGAAATAATCGCCGATGGAGGCGTCTGTATAAAGTTCATGGTAGTAAACCATGAAAATAGGTTTTTGAAGGACAAACAGAAGAACGAACAAAAAATAAGTCGTGAGAAATTGCAGTATTCTCTTTTTCATATCTATAAACTTAAAAATAATGAACGGAGACAAAGGTACAATTCTTTTCTGTATCTTTGCGCATCAACCTGATAAAACGAGGTGAATGATGGCAAAAATTGCGAATAAATTAACAGATTTAGTGGGTAATACACCTCTAATGGAACTTTCCGGTTATAGTGGAAAGTATGGTCTTGAACAGAATATTATTGCTAAACTGGAGGCGTTTAATCCGGCGGGAAGCGTGAAAGACAGAGTCGCTCTTTCCATGATTGAAGATGCGGAAGCCCGTGGAGCACTGAAGCCCGGTGCTACAATCATTGAACCGACCAGTGGAAATACAGGAGTTGGACTGGCAATGGTAGCGACCATTAAAGGATATCATCTGATATTGACTATGCCCGAAACGATGAGTCTGGAACGGAGAAATCTGTTGAAAGCACTGGGTGCGCAGATTGTGTTGACGGATGGACTGGGAGGTATGGCAGCTTCTATTGCCAAGGCGCAGGAGTTGCGGGATAGTATTCCCGGTTCGGTCATTCTGCAACAGTTTGAAAATCCTTCGAATGCTGCTGTCCATGAGCGGACAACGGGAGAAGAAATCTGGCGGGACACAGATGGCGAAGTGGCAGTGTTCGTTGCCGGAGTAGGAACCGGAGGGACGATTTGCGGTGTAGCACGTGCTTTAAAAAAACATAATCCGAATGTATATATTGTTGCGGTAGAACCTGCGTCGTCTCCCATATTGGCGGGAGGGCAGGCTGCTCCCCATCGTATACAGGGAATCGGAGCGAATTTTATTCCCGGACTTTATGATGCTTCTGTAGTGGATGAAGTAATCGGTGTGCCCGATGATGAAGCTATTCGTGCCGGACGGGAGCTGGCTGCTATAGAAGGGTTGCTTGCCGGAATCTCTTCGGGAGCGGCTGTTTATGCAGCCCGTCAGTTGGCACAGCGTTCGGAATTCAAGAACAAAAGAATTGTTGCGTTGTTACCTGATACGGGAGAACGCTATCTGTCGACGGAATTGTTCGCTTTTGATGCCTATCCTTTGGATTAATACTTAAACCATGATAAGAATTATTTTAATTTTATTGTTTAGCTTTCCAGTTGCCTTATGTGCGCAAACCTATCAGCAATTATCAGAAAAGGCGATTGAATATATCGAGATGGACAGTCTCCACAAAGCGGAAGAGCTTTTGCTTCAGGCTTTGAAACTGGAACCGAAGAATGCGAAGAATGCCATGCTTTTCTCCAATCTGGGGTTGGTACAGCGCCGTATGGGGGAATATGATAAGGCACTCGAATCTTATTCCTTTGCATTGAACTTTGCTCCATTGGCAGTGCCTATCTTGCTGGATCGTGCTGCGATCAATCTGGAAATGGGAAATACGGATCGTGCCTATACCGATTATTGCCTGGTACTTGACGAAGACAAGCAAAATAAAGAAGCGCTGTTGATGCGGGCATATATCTATGTGCTCCGGAGGGATTATCCTGCGGCACGAATCGATTATAATCGCCTGTTGGAGCTTGATCCGCAGAATTATAGCGGGCGGCTGGGTCTGGCTACCCTGGAACAGAAAGAAGGGAAGTTCAAGGAAGCGCTCGAAATCCTTAATAAGATGATTGCGGCGACTCCCGAAGATGCGACTCTCTATATTGCCCGTGCTGATGTAGAACGTGAAATGAAGCATGAAGATTTGGCTCTCGTTGACCTGGAAGAAGCGATTCGCCTGAAGCCGTCTTCGGCGGATGCCTATCTGCTGCGTGGCAATATTTATCTGACACAGAAAAAGAAAGCATTGGCTAAAACGGATTTTGAAAAAGCTATTTCGCTGGGCATACCTCCTGCTGATTTGCACGAGCAGCTAAAACAATGTAAGTAGAACTTCAGACAGTATACGGAAACTAAGTGCAGTATTTCCGCTATGAATACATGTTCCGCATAGAAAAGACAAAACTAAAAACATTTTTACTACTAACTAATACTCAAACAGAAAATGAAACGTATCGTTTTTTTAGATTACGTGCGCGTGTTCGCATGTTTCCTTGTTATGGTGGTCCACGCCAGTGAAAACTTTTACGGTGCTGCCGGATCTACCGATATGGCAGGACCGCAGTCTTATTTAGCTAATGAGGCAGACCGTTTGTGGGTGGCCGTGTACGACGGCTTTTCACGTATGGCAGTACCACTGTTCATGATTGTCTCTGCCTATTTGCTGGTACCGATGAAAGAGGGGCAGACCTCATGGCAATTTTATCGCCGCCGCTTCACTCATATCCTGCCGCCGTTTTTCATATTTATGATATTATATTCTACCCTGCCAATGTTGTGGGGACAGCTAGATGGAGAAACATCATTAAAGGACTTGTCTCGGATACTCCTGAATTTTCCGACGCTTGCCGGACACTTTTGGTTCATGTATCCTCTGATCAGTCTTTACCTGTTTATACCTATTATATCTCCATGGCTGAGTAAAGCCACGGCGAAAGAAGAACGTTTCTTCATTGGACTGTTCCTGTTATCAACATGTATGCCGTACTTTAACCGCTGGTTTGGTGAAGTGTGGGGACAATGTTTCTGGAATGAATACCACATGTTATGGTACTTCTCAGGTTTCCTTGGATATCTTGTACTGGCACATTATATACGTGTACATCTAACTTGGGACCGCTCCAGACGTTTTATCGTAGGACTTGTTTTGATGGTTGTCGGAGCTGCATTGACAATTTACTCATTCTATATACAGGCTATACCCGGAGAAACTCTTTCTACACCTGTGATAGAGATAGGATGGGCCTTCTGTACAATCAACTGCGTACTTTTAACTGCCGGTACATTCTTGCTTTTCACATGCATAAACCGTGCGGAAGCTCCACGGCTTGTAACTGACATGTCGAAACTCAGCTATGGTATGTATCTTATGCACATATTCTGGCTCGGATTGTGGGCGACGGTGTTCAAGAGTACTCTGGAATTACCTACTGTTGCCGCGATACCATGCATTGCAGTAAGTACATTTATCTGCTGTTATGTGACTACGAAACTTATCTCGTTTATACCGGGAAGTAAATGGATAATAGGATAAATAACTGATTTTTTTAGGCACGGATTACACAGATTTCACGGTTTTAGGAGATTGGATAGACTACTAAAACCCTGTTCATCCGTGTAATTCTGTGCCTGATTTTATTTCATAACGACGTAATAATATGTCTTTTTTATATCGAGCGTTTTTTACGAAGTCGATAAATTAGCACCGGATTACTATACAAACTGTCGGATCAGGTTCACGAACTCTTTTCCGTATTTCTTCTTCTTAAACTCTCCGATACCATTGATTTCTCCGAATTCTTCGATGGTAGTCGGGCGAGAAATACTAAGCAGATGCAGCACTTTATCAGACAAGACGATGTATGCAGGAAGTCCGTCCTGATCTGCTATTTGTTTCCGCAATGCCCTTAATGCTTCGAATAAATCTTCGTTTTCTCCACCGGGGATGCCGAAAGGAAGTTCTTTGGCAATGACTACCTTCTTCTTTTTCCCTTTTCCTGTCGCGATTTCTTCCCGGTGAATCACAGCGAGTGTCGCTTTTGCTTTTCCAAAAAGAATGTCACTTCCGCTTTGAGTAATTTTGAGATGGTTGTTCTCATTGTAGGCTATTTCAAAATAGCCCAGTTGTAACATTTGGAGTAAATAATCCTGCCAGTCACGAGGTGGTATGTCTCTTCCTGCACCAAATGTTTTTAATTCCTGATATCCTTTTGCCGTCACTTCTGCCGAATAACTTCCACGAAGAATATCTATTAATGTACCCGTACTTATTTGTTGATTCGCCCGGGCAATGGCACTTAACGCTTTTTGTACAATCACCGTACCGTCAAACCGTTGTGGCGGATTTTTACAGACATCACAGTTTCCGCAATCTTCTGTTGAGGTTTCTCCAAAATAGCTTAGCAGAATTCTTCTGCGGCAGATATCTGCTTCAGCATATTGTTGCATACGTTGCAGTTTTTCCAGGTTGATGGTCTGCTGGCTGCTTTCTGTGGCGAATTTAGTTAACAGTATCAAGTCCCCCAATGAATAGAACAATACTGTATCACTTGACAAGCCATCACGCCCTGCACGCCCGATTTCCTGATAAAAACTTTCAATACTTTTAGGAAGGTTGTAATGGATGACCCAACGGACATTCGATTTATCGATTCCCATACCAAAGGCAATCGTAGCACATACTACCTGAATGCGGTCGTTGATGAAATCGTTCTGAGTTTCGTCCCGATGTTGAGAAGACAGTCCGGCATGATAAACACCGCATCGGATTCCTTGTTTTTGCAGCATCTGTGCTACGGTTTCCGTTTTATTGCGGCTCATGCAGTAGATGATTCCGCTTTCTTCTCTGTGGCGATGGATAAATTCCAGAATCGCTTTATTTTTCTCTTTTGCCTGAAAACCGCGTTTCACGTCCAGGCTGATGTTGGGACGGTCAAAAGAAGAAATAAACGTCCGGGGTTGAACCAGATGCAACTGTCGGATAATATCCTCGCGGGTTATTTTATCCGCTGTTGCCGTTAATGCGATAATCGGTATCTGAGGAAATTGCTGATGGAGCATTCCCATTTGTGTATATTCCGGTCGGAAGTCATGGCCCCATTGGGAAATACAGTGCGCTTCGTCAATGGCAAAGAGTGAAATGCTCATATCCCGCAACAGATAGTCTTTTTCCGCTATCAACTTTTCCGGTGAGATATAAAGCAGTTTCAGGCGGCCTTCAACGCAGGCACGACGGAGATTGGCGTTTTCGGTTTCGTCATTGCTGCTGTTGAGTGCTCCTGCCGCGATACCATTGGCTTGCAATGTTTCTACCTGATCTTTCATCAGGGAAATAAGCGGAGAAACTACTACAGTCGTTCCTTCGGAGAGCAATGCGGGCAGTTGGTAACAGATCGATTTGCCTCCGCCGGTGGGCATCAATACCAGTGCATCTTGCTTATTCAGTACGTGACGGATGATCTCTTCCTGCAACGGGCGGAAGCTGTCATAACCGAAATATGTTTTTAGAGTTTCTTTCATCAACATTTATTTAAACTTTGTGGCAAAGGTACGCTTTTCTTTAGCAATCTTTATCATGTCTCGATTTCTGTTTTGATTTTAATGCTTCAAGAGTTAAAGTTTCTTATTATTCACCCTTAATTCCTCTTTTTCAAGGTTTTTGATTGTTTTATTAGAAAAAAAATGCACAAAATAATTGTGTGTTTAAAAAAAAAGTAAGACATTTGTAACATGTAACGTTGCAAATGAGCAATTAATAACAAATAAACAAACCCTAACCAGTTAATTCAATGAGTGATTTAGAGAACAAAAAAGCGGAGGAAGCTCCAAAGAAACGTCCCTACAATTTGAGGGAAAAGAAAGAAAAGAAGGCTGCATATCGGTCATTAATCAGACCGGAACTGGCAGACGAGTTGTATGACAAGATTCTGAACATTGTAGTTGTTCAGAAGAAGTACAAAGATCCTGATTATTCAGCTAAGGATTTAGCTAAAGAATTGAAAACGAACACTCGTTACCTTTCTGCAGTAGTGAATTCTCGTTTTGGTATGAACTATTCTTGTTTGTTGAATGAATACAGAGTAAAAGACGCTCTGCATTTGTTGACAGATAAGCGTTATGCCGACAAGAATGTAGAAGAAATCAGCGCAATGGTTGGCTTTGCAAATCGTCAATCTTTTTACGCTGCATTTTACAAGAATGTAGGTGAAACTCCTAACGGATATCGCAAGAAACACGCTGATAGTAAGAAGTAATTGCGTTTTCCGATACTGACCAAAAGGAATTACCTCTGAATGAAAAGTTCGGAGATAATTCCTTTTCTTATTTAATTAATCAATATCAGTAATTATGAAAAAACATTTTATTTCGATGGCCGTAACCGCTACGATCCTTGTATCCTGTGGTGGAGCCAAAACAACAACTGCTGAAGCAGATAAATTTGATTATACAGTGGAACAATTTGCAGACTTACAAATATTGCGGTACAAGGTCCCCGAATTCGAGACTTTGACACTGAAACAGAAAGAATTGGTTTATTATCTGACTCAGGCTGCCCTGGAAGGACGTGACATCCTGTTTGATCAGAATGGAAAGTATAACTTGAGAATCCGTCGGATGCTCGAAGCTGTTTACACCCATTATCAGGGTGACAAATCGACTTCCGACTTTAAAAATATGGAAGTGTACCTCAAACGGGTATGGTTCTCCAATGGCATTCATCATCATTATGGTATGGAAAAGTTTGTGCCTGATTTCTCGCAGGACTTCCTGAAGAAGGCTGTACTCGGAATGGATGCCCAATTACTTCCGCTGGCGGAAGGACAGACTGCTGAACAACTCTGTGACGAGCTTTTCCCGGTAATGTTTGATCCGGCTATCATGTCGAAACGTGTAAATCAGGCGGATGGTGAAGACCTGGTGTTGACTTCGGCCTGCAATTATTATGACGGAGTTACTCAGCAGGAGGCGGAAAGCTTCTACGGAGCAATGAAAGATCCGAAAGATGAAACTCCGGTTTCATACGGACTGAACAGCCGTCTGGTCAAAGAGGATGGAAAAATACAGGAAAAAGTATGGAAAGTAGGCGGACTTTATACTCAGGCGATTGAAAAGATCGTATACTGGTTGAAGAAAGCGGAATCGGTAGCTGAAAATGATGCGCAGAAGGCAGTGATTGGCAAACTGATTCAATTTTATGAAACAGGCAGTCTGAAGGACTTCGATGAATATGCTATTCTTTGGGTGAAAGATCTTGATTCCAGAATCGATTTTGTGAATGGCTTTACAGAAAGTTATGGTGATCCGCTGGGAGTGAAAGCCAGTTGGGAATCATTGGTTAACTTCAAGGATTTGGAAGCTACCCACCGTACGGAGATCATCAGCAGCAATGCGCAATGGTTCGAAGATCATTCTCCGGTCGATAAATCTTTCAAAAAGGAGAAAGTAAAAGGAGTATCTGCTAAGGTGATCACCGCAGCTATTCTTGCCGGCGACTTATATCCTGCAACTGCCATCGGTATCAATCTTCCGAACGCTAACTGGATTCGCGCCCATCATGGTTCTAAGTCTGTAACGATTGGTAACATCACAGATGCTTATAATAAGGCGGCTCACGGAAATGGTTTTAATGAAGAATTCGTTTACAATGATGAAGAAAGACAGCGAATCGATCAATATGGTGATCTGACAGGTGAACTTCATACCGACTTACATGAATGTCTCGGACACGGTTCCGGCAAGCTTCTTCCAGGGGTAGATCCTGATGCATTGAAAGCTTATGGCTCTACAATCGAAGAAGCACGTGCTGACTTGTTCGGACTGTATTATGTAGCTGATCCGAAGCTGGTGGAATTGAAACTTGTTCCCGATGCTGAAGCATATAAAGCGGAGTATTATACATTCCTGATGAATGGTCTGATGACTCAACTCGTACGCATTGAGCCGGGAAACAATATAGAGGAGGCTCACATGCGCAATCGCCAGCTGATTGCCCGTTGGGTATTTGAAAAAGGTGCTCCCGACAAAGTGGTCGAAATGGTGAAGAAGGACGGAAAAACTTATGTAGTAGTCAATGATTACGAGAAAGTACGTGAACTGTTCGGTGAACTGCTGGCTGAAATTCAGCGAATCAAGTCAACAGGTGATTTTGAAGGAGCCCGTACATTGGTCGAAAATTATGCGGTGAAAGTTGATCCGACTTTGCATGCCGAAGTGTTGGAGCGTTATAAAAAGCTGAATCTGGCTCCTTATAAAGGGTTTATAAATCCGGTATATGAACTGGTGACTGACAAGGATGGAAATATCACTGATGTTACCGTGTCTTATGACGAAGACTACGTAGAGCAAATGTTGCGTTACAGCAAAGATTATTCTCCGTTGCCTTCCGTAAATAACTAATATTGAAAATGGATATAAAAGAACAACTGAAAGATATTAAAACACAGCTCCGTCTCTCTATGAACGGGGCTGTGTCCCAAAGTATGCGTGAAAAGGGGTTGGTATACAAACTCAATTTCGGAGTTGAACTTCCTCGCATAAAGATGATTGCCGAAGGTTACGAAAAGAATCACGGCCTGGCGCAGGCATTGTGGAAAGAGGACATTCGCGAGTGTAAAATCATGGCGGGAATGTTACAGCCTATCGATACATTTTATCCCGAGATTGCCGATATCTGGGTAGAAAGCATCCGTAACATAGAGATAGCGGAGCTGACCTGTATGAATCTTTTTCAGCATCTGCCGTATGCCCCTGCTAAATCTTTTCATTGGATGGCTGATGAACAGGAATATGTGCAAACCTGCGGTTTCCTGACGGCAGCCCGTCTTTTGATGAAAAAGGGGGATATGACGGAAAGAGCTTCCGGTGAGTTGCTTGACCAGGCATTCTGTGCCGTTCATTCTGAAAGTTATCATGTGCGGAATGCAGCTATGCTGGTTATCCGTAAGTATATGCAACATAACGAAGAGCATGCTTTCCGTGTATGCCGGCTGGTTGATGGGATGGCGGATTCTACAGTGGAAACGGAGCAGATGCTCTATAATATGGTGAGAGAAGAAGCTAATGATAAGTATTAAGTAATAAATATTAAGTATTAGGTATTGTCATGTGGGCATCATCTGCCGAATGGAATTTTAAGTAACTACGGTTCATACCTAATACTTATTACCTGTTACTTATTTCTCAGAAATTCTTTTGCTTTCCACAAAAAAGGCTTAACTTTGTTCGCGCTAATTTTGTGCTGATGATGGAAACTCAAAATGTGAAAGATACGGTAAGACAGATATTCACAGAATATCTCACAGCGAACGGGCATCGAAAGACTCCCGAACGTTACGCCATACTCGAAACTATCTATTCCATCGACGGCCATTTCGACATCGATATGCTCTATTCCAGAATGATGGATCAGGAGAATTTCCGGGTAAGTCGGGCAACTCTTTATAATACTATTATTCTGCTTATCAACGCACGGCTGATCATCAAGCATCAGTTCGGTACTTCCTCCCAATACGAAAAATCATACAATCGCGAGACACATCATCATCAGATATGTACTCAATGCGGCAAAGTGACCGAGTTTCAGAACGAGGAATTACAGCATGCCATCGAAAATACAAAATTAAGCCGCTTTCAACTTTCGCATTACTCCTTATATATATATGGATTGTGCAGCAAGTGTGACAGAGCTAATAAACGGAAAAAAGTCAGTAACAACAATAAAAAAGAAAAATGAAAGTAGATGTTCTATTAGGATTACAATGGGGCGACGAAGGTAAAGGAAAAGTAGTCGACGTATTAACACCTAAGTACGATGTGGTCGCTCGTTTCCAGGGCGGTCCGAATGCCGGTCATACACTTGAGTTCGAAGGACAGAAGTATGTACTTCGTTCTATTCCTTCCGGTATTTTTCAGGGAGATAAGGTAAATATTATCGGTAATGGTGTAGTGCTCGATCCGGCATTGTTCAAAGCGGAAGCTGAGGCACTCGAAGCATCGGGACACCCATTGAAAGAGCGTTTGCACATTTCTAAGAAAGCTCATCTCATTCTTCCGACGCACCGTATTCTGGATGCCGCTTACGAAGCAGCTAAAGGAGATGCGAAAGTAGGAACTACCGGTAAAGGTATCGGTCCTACTTATACGGATAAAGTAAGCCGTAATGGTGTTCGTGTAGGTGATATTCTTCATAACTTCGATCAGAAATATGGTGCGGCAAAAGCTCGTCACGAACAAATTCTGAAGAGTCTGAACTATGAATATGATCTCACTGAACTCGAAAAAGCATGGATGGAAGGTATCGAATATCTGAAGCAATTCCATTTTGTGGACAGTGAACATGAAGTAAACAACTATCTGAAAGATGGCAAGAGCGTTCTCTGCGAAGGTGCTCAGGGAACTATGCTTGATATTGATTTCGGTTCGTATCCGTTCGTAACTTCTTCCAATACGGTTTGTGCAGGCGCATGTACCGGCTTAGGAGTAGCTCCGAACCGTATCGGTGAAGTGTTTGGTATTTTCAAAGCATACTGTACTCGTGTAGGTGCCGGTCCGTTCCCGACAGAACTGTTCGACGAAACTGGTGACAATATGTGCACACTGGGACATGAATTTGGTTCAGTAACAGGACGTAAACGTCGTTGCGGATGGATTGATCTGGTAGCTTTGAAGTATTCTGTAATGATAAATGGTGTTACCAAGTTGATCATGATGAAAAGCGATGTACTCGATACATTCGATACGATCAAAGCTTGTGTAGCTTATAAAATAGATGGCGAAGAGATAGATTATTTCCCATACGACATCAATGAAGGTGTAGAGCCTGTATATGCAGAGCTGCCGGGCTGGAAGACAGATATGACAAAGATGCAGAGTGAAGACGAATTCCCCGAGGAATTCAACGCTTATCTGACTTTCCTTGAAGAACAACTTGGTGTGGAAATCAAGATTGTATCTGTTGGACCGGACAGAGCGCAGACTATCGAACGGTATACTGAAGAATAAGAAATGTTATTCTGTCGAATAGAAGAATAACTTTGTTCTATAACTTAATGAGAGAGGCGGAGAAATGGAAATTACTCCGCTTTTTTTTCTTTACCCCCAATATTAACTATAACGCATTATGAAAACACATTTCATCTCTTTCCTATTGTTAATAGGTATGAGTCTGGGAGTATCTTCTCAGCTCTATGCACAGCCTTCCTACCAACCTAGTGAAGAAAATCTCAAAGCCCGTGAAGAATTTCAGGATAATAAGTTCGGAATTTTTCTTCATTGGGGATTGTATGCCATGCTTGCCACCGGTGAGTGGACTATGACAAACAATAATCTGAATTATAAGGAATATGCCAAACTGGCAGGTGGCTTTTATCCATCCAAATTTGATGCAGATAAGTGGGTGGCTGCCATCAAGGCATCGGGAGCCAAATATATTTGTCTGACTTCCCGCCATCATGATGGTTTCTCCATGTTCGATACCAAGTATTCGGATTTCAACATTGTAAAGGCAACTCCTTTTAAACGGGATATTATAAAGGAATTGGCAGCTGCTTGCAGCAAACAGGGAATCAAACTTCATTTCTACTATTCTCACCTTGACTGGACGCGGGAAGATTATCCCTGGGGACGTACAGGACGGGGAACGGGACGTTCGAATCCGAAAGGAGACTGGAAAAGTTATTATCAATTCATGAATAATCAGCTGACGGAGTTGCTGACTAAGTATGGTCCGATAGGAGCAATTTGGTTTGACGGTTGGTGGGACCAGGATGGAAATCCCGACTTTAATTGGGAATTGCCGGAACAATATGCCCTGATACATAGATTACAGCCAGGTTGCCTGATAGGAAACAATCATCATCAGACTCCCTTTTCCGGTGAAGATATTCAGATATTTGAGCGTGATCTGCCTGGAGAAAATACAGCAGGACTTTCCGGACAAAGTGTTAGCCATCTGCCTTTGGAAACATGTGAAACGATGAATGGCATGTGGGGATATAAGATTACAGATCAGAATTATAAATCGACGAAGACACTGATTCATTATTTGGTGAAAGCGGCAGGAAAGAATGCGAACTTACTGATGAATATCGGTCCTCAACCCGACGGAGAACTTCCGGAGGTAGCCGTACAACGGTTGAAAGAAGTGGGAGAGTGGATGAAGCAATACGGTGAAACGATATATGGAACCCGTGGCGGTGTAGTCGCTCCACACGATTGGGGAGTGACGACGCAGAAGGGGAACAGACTATATGTACACATTTTGAATTTGCAGGATAAGGCGTTGTTCTTGCCTTTGGCAGACAAGAAAGTCAAGAAGGCAGTGCTATTTAAAAATGGTACTCCCGTCCGTTTTTCTAAAAATAAAGCAGGTGTGTTGCTGGAATTTGCAGAGATACCCAAAGATATTGATTACGTTGTAGAACTAACAATTGACTAATTTTTAGCTAATTCTTCATAAAAGCATAGGGAAACTATCGTTACATACGTAGTTTCCCTTTATTTTTGGCAAACAATTTGTTTATATAGATATAGAGTAATAATTAAAATGAAAAGTATATGATGTCTTACTGGGTATTATTTATTGGTATTGCCGTAGCAAGTTGGTTGGTACAGATGAATTTGCAGAACAAATTCAAGAAGTATTCCAAAATTCCGACAGGAAACGGTATGACAGGACGCGACGTAGCTCTGAAGATGCTGCACGACAATGGAATTTATGATGTACAAGTAACTCATACACCCGGTCAGTTGACCGATCACTACAATCCTGCTAACAAAACAGTGAATCTGAGTGAAGGTGTATATGAAAGTAATAGTATCATGGCGGCTGCCGTGGCAGCGCACGAATGTGGACACGCTGTTCAGCATGCTCGCATGTATGCTCCGTTGAAAATGCGTAGTGCCTTGGTTCCGGTAGTGAATTTTTCGTCCTCTATCATGACTTGGGTGTTGTTGGGTGGCATTTTACTGTTCAATACGTTTCCGCAATTGTTGTGGATTGGTATCATTCTGTTTGCTACCACCACTTTGTTCAGCTTTATCACCTTGCCGGTAGAAATCAATGCAAGTAAACGTGCATTGGTGTGGTTAAGTTCATCCGGCATTACAAATTCATACAATCATACACAAGCCGAAGATGCTCTTCGTTCTGCTGCATATACCTATGTAGTAGCTGCACTGGGTTCGTTGGCTACATTGATTTATTATATTATGATTGCAATGGGTAGAAGAGACTAAGAAGCCAATTTAATAATTGTTGGGGCGCCTCCATCGTTTTCAAAGACGGTGGAGGCGTCTTGTTTAGTCATAATACGTATATTCACGTTTTTTACAATATTGACGATTTTTTCGGATATATGCAAGCGTTGCTCGGAAATTTGCAGTAAATTTGCGCAATTAAAATACTAAACAGTAATTATATCATGGCAGCAAAACCAAGTATTCCTAAAGGAACTCGTGACTTTTCGCCGGTAGAAATGGCGAAGCGTAATTATATATTCAATACGATTCGTGACGTATATCATCTGTATGGTTTCCAGCAGATAGAGACTCCATCGATGGAGATGCTTTCTACACTGATGGGGAAATATGGCGATGAGGGTGATAAACTTCTATTTAAGATTCAGAATTCCGGAGATTACTTTTCAGGCATCACGGATGAAGAGTTATTGAGTCGTAATGCCGTTAAGCTGGCAAGCAAATTCTGTGAGAAAGGTTTGCGTTATGACTTGACGGTGCCTTTTGCCCGTTACGTGGTAATGCATCGTGATGAAATTACTTTTCCGTTCAAGCGTTATCAGATACAGCCGGTTTGGCGTGCAGACCGTCCGCAGAAAGGACGTTATCGTGAGTTCTATCAATGCGATGCCGATGTAGTCGGTAGTGATTCCTTGCTGAATGAGGTAGAATTAATGCAGATTGTCGATACAGTATTCAGCCGTTTCAATATCCGTGTGTGCATTAAGATTAATAATCGCAAGATTCTTTCCGGTATCGCTGAAATCATCGGGGAAGCTGATAAAATCGTAGATATCACAGTGGCTATTGATAAACTGGATAAGATTGGTTTGGAGAATGTCAATACGGAACTGAAAGAGAAAGGTATCAGTGATGAGGCGATTGCCAAATTGCAGCCAATTATTCTGTTGAGCGGAACAAATGCTGAAAAACTGGCTACTTTAAAGAGTGTATTGGCAGCCAGCGAAACAGGTATGAAAGGAGTGGAAGAAAGCGAATTTATTCTGGGTACGTTAGAAACAATGGGCTTACAGAATGAAATTGAACTTGATTTGACTTTGGCTCGCGGATTGAATTATTATACCGGTGCTATCTTTGAAGTGAAGGCTCTGGATGTACAGATCGGTAGTATCACCGGTGGTGGTCGTTATGACAACCTGACAGGAGTATTTGGTATGACTGGAGTGTCGGGTGTCGGAATCTCTTTCGGTGCAGACCGGATTTTTGATGTCTTGAATCAACTGGATCTTTATCCGAAAGAAGCTGTAAACGGTACAGAATTGCTGTTCGTGAACTTTGGTGAGAAGGAAGCTGCTTTCTCTATGAATATGCTGGCAAAAGTACGTGCGGCAGGTATTCGTGCTGAGATTTTCCCGGATGCGGCAAAGATGAAGAAGCAAATGAGCTATGCCAATGCGAAGAATATTCCGTTCGTTGCTATTGTAGGAGAGAACGAGATGAATGAAGGCAAAGCAATGCTGAAAAATATGGAGACTGGCGAACAGAATCTTGTTTCGGTGGAAGAACTGATTGCAAAAATAAAATAGATTGGATGGAGAATCTCTAAGTGTGCGATTTTCTTATTTTATATAAAGACTGCCTCTATGGAATGTGAAGATTCTGTGGAGGCAGTTCTTAAATATTGACTTTCGTGTTTACTCCGGATAAGAAACTTATCTGTATTTATCTTTTTCGACAAATACAGTCTGCCAGATGATCGTTGATAAATCCTGCAGCCTGCAAGTGAGCATAGCAAATCGTAGTTCCGAAGAATTTAAATCCTCGTTTTTTCATATCCTTGCTCATGGTATCGGATTCGGGAGATGATACAGGAATCTCACTCAATGAACGAACGGTACTGATAATTGGTTTTCTGTCGGGAAAGAATGAAAGTGTGTAGTCATAAAAACTACCGAATTCTTTTTGTATGGCGAGAAATTGCTTTGCATTGGTGATTGTCGATTTGATTTTCAGGCGGTTTCTCACAATACCGTCAAACTGCATCAGCATTTCAACATCTTCGTCGGTCATTTGTGCTACAAGTTCGGCGTCGAAATCGCAAAAGGCTTTGCGATATCCCTCACGTTTTCTAAGAATAGTTATCCAACTCAATCCGGCTTGGGCACTCTCCAGCACAAGAAACTCAAACAGCGTCTTGTCGTCGGTTACCAGTTTTCCCCACTCCTGATCATGGTATTTCACATATAGCTCGTCAGTTCCGCACCAACCACAGCGTCCGTTTATTATATCTTGCATAAGCATAACATTTATAGTATATTACAAATATAGATAAAAATCATGAGTATACTATTCAAAAACAAAAGATATTCACTTTAGATTAAACGGAAAAAGCAGGGAGAGCTGGGCATTAATTTCTATCTTTGTATATAACATTAAATCATTGGCAAATATTTGAAAAACGACAAAATCCAGAGTTATATGAATACGATTAGAAACACGTTATTTTTAGGCATTATCTGTGCTGTCACTACTGTCTCTTCGACAGCTCATGAATTCGAGTTTAATAAGATCTATCCAAAGAAATCAGTGAAGACGCAAGTAAGAAAAGAGATTGTTACGTTCTTTTCTGAATACCTTTCTGGTAAAACAGCCACCTTTGATGCAGGAAAGTCATTGAAACTGTCAGAAGTGGAGCAGTATCGTGATGCCGTATGGCAGTTGTGGAAAGAGGCAAATGCTGGTTTTGAGGAAGAAAAATTAATAGCTTTGGATACACTTTCATCTAATTCTTCCGGTTGTTGGAAACTTCCTGAAAACTTGGAACCGAATGCTGTGATGCCCTATTGTTGGGGAATGAAAGGAGCGGTTGAAACAGGAGCTGAACTTCCATTATTTCTCTATCTGCATGGCTCGGGCCCTAAGGAGCGGGAATGGAGTACAGGGTTGAAAATTTGCCGGAATTTTGATGATGCTCCTTCCGTTTACTTTATTCCACAGATTCCGAATGAAGGTGATTACTATCGTTGGTGGCAGAAAGCTAAACAGTTTGCCTGGGAGAAATTGCTGAGGCAAGCATTGCTCTTGGGAGAGATTGATCCGAATAGAGTTTATGTCTTTGGAATTTCGGAAGGCGGATATGGTAGTCAGCGTCTGGCTTCGTTTTATGCTGATTATTGGGCTGCAGCGGGATCGATGGCGGGAGGGGAACCTTTGAAGAATGCTCCGGCAGAGAATTGTAGTAACATCGCTTTTTCTTTGCGGACAGGGGATAAAGATACCGGATTTTATCGGAATACACTGACCGGATACGCGTTGGAAGCATTTGATAGTTTGGCACATCAACGTCCTGGCCATTTTATTCATAAGATAGAACTGATTCCCGGAATGGGACACAGCATTGATTATCGTCCGACAACTCCTTGGCTAAAGCAATATGTCCGTAATCCTTATCCCAGATATGTAAGTTGGGAGAACTTTGAAATGGACGGAATTTACCGGACGGGCTTTTATAATTTGTATGTGAAGGAAAGATCCGATGAAGAAGGGAAGTCTCGTACTTATTATGAGATGAATATTTCAGGAAATGATATTTCTTTGAAGGTAAATGAGGTTGTTTATGAAGTCATAGAGAAAGATCTCCGATGGGGAATAGAGATGAAGTTTGCAAAGAAATATATGCAGGCACACAAGGGGAAAGTTATCATTAATCTCTGTGATAAACTGGTTGATTTAAATGAAAAGGTGACTTTGACAGTGAACGGCAAAAAGGTGTTTGAAGGAAAAATGAAAGCCGATTTGAAGAACATAGTCAACAGCTGCGCTGCGTTCTTTGATCCCCTACGACTTTATCCAGCGTCCATAGAGGTAGAATTGGATTAGAATGCGTTTTAGGATAAAAAATAATTCGTGCAGCGAACGCAAAGGATGCTGCACGAATTTTCTATTATAAGTGGCGTTCCGGATACATTTCATTCCACCATTCCGGTTGATTCTGCAACCAGCGTGCAAACCATGCCATAATAGAATTATGCCATTTGATTCGCTTGTCGTAATCGGAAATAAAGTGATTCTCTCCGTCTACGGTTACAAGTTCTACCGTTTTGCCAAGTATTTTCAGCGCATTGAAAAGCTGGATACTTTCGCCGACAGGTACATTCGTATCTACCGTACCGTGAAGCAACAGCAATGGAGTGTTGATTTTGTCGGCGTTGAACAGAGAGCCTTGCTTGGTGAATAATTCCGGGTCCTTCCACGGATAACTGTCAGCAGCGGCGATAGCATTGTAGGAATATCCCCAATAACCTTCACCCCAGTAGCTGGTTACATCACTGATGCCCGCGTGTGATACGGCTGCGGCAAAAATATCGGTCTGTGTCTGCAAATACTGCGTCATGAAGCCTCCATAGGAAGCACCGAGACAACCGATTTTTTTATCGTCCACAAACGGATGCTCCTTGCAGAACTGCTTTGTACCTTCGATGATATCATCTGCTGTACGTTTCCCCCAAGCATTGACATGGCGGGCGGAGAACTCCTGCCCGAAGCCGGTTGTCCCGCTAGGCTGGATGACATATACTACATAATCACGTGAAGCGAATAATTGCGCGCAATACGGATTACTGATTCCGCGGGTAGTCGGGGACGTGCCGCCATAGTAATATACAATCATCGGATATTTCTTGTTAGGATCGAAATTCGGAGGCAGACACATCTTACCTGTGATGACAGTTCCATCGGAAGCGGTAAAGTTCCACGGTTCTATTTTTCCCAATTCTATTTTATCCAGAATCGGTTTCATCGGATCGGCTAGCAGGCGGGACGTTTTTTTCTTCATGTCATAGAGGTAGGCAGCTCCCGCATTGTAATCCGACTGACCGATATAAGCGGCTATGCCCGGATTATACTCGGACAGAGCGAAGTTAGTGGTGACATCTGTTTCCAGATTCAGTTTTTCAAAACGTCCGTCTTTCGGTGAATAACGATAGATGTTTTTGCAGTCTTCATCTTCCGTGTTAAAGTAGATGCAACCATCTCCACGGTTCCACTGCAAGGGGCTGACAGTGGGGTTGAAATCTCTGGTGATTGGTTGTATCTTACGGGTAGCGAGGTCCATGATGAAAGCCTGGGTATCGAAATCATTGGCGATAGGATGATCGCCACAGTTCTTTCCAATGCCGCCGAAGGCTTCGGGGCTGCCTGTCAGCAGTAACTGTTTTCCATCCGGTGAATAGCCTGCACCACCCAGAAAACGGTCTTCGTAGAAGAGAGTATCGACTTTCAATGTTTCCAGATCTACTTGATAGAGTGAGGATAAAGAGAACGGACGTTGAGTGATATTTTCTTTAGAGGTACTATATAGCATGTATTTTCCGTCCGGCGAAATGTCCTGCAGGTAAGTGCTGTGGTTACCATAGGTCAGTCGTTCGGAAACTCCGTCGGACAGGTTATATTTAGCTAAGAAACTCCGTCCGCGAGTATTCGGAATACGGTCTGCCGGACTAACGATACGACGGAGAGGCCCATCCTCCTTTACTCCTTCCTCACGGGGATAGTAAATCAGGAAATCTTCGTTGGGTGACCAGGTGAAACTCTGCTCAGGGATACTCTGTAGGATAGTCTCTTCGCGGAGTGTGACAGGATCGAGACTGATTACATCATTTCCGGCCAGGGCAGTTACTGTATAGTATAGTTTATCGCTTTTCGGCATCCAGCTCATACCGTCTCTGAGATTGGTCAGGAGTACTTTACCGGATTTTAGCTCTGTCAGTTCGCAATAGGTACGTGAACGTTTGGCAGCGTGGTTGTCCCAGTAGCGGGTCAACAGATATTTTCCGCTGGGAGAGACAGAAACAGCGATGGCCCGGCTTCCATATACTGTATTGTCAAGGGAAAAACGTTTTCGTGCTTCCGGATCTAAGTTGCAGGGAATGTCTTTGAATTTCTCGTCTTTGATCAATTCGCATTTCAGCGTTGGAGTGGCTTTGTCATCGGCAGCAGAAAGCAGTTTGATGATAATTTCGTAATCCCGTTCGGGTTCCAGGCTAAGGGCTATGTCGCGTGATGATCCGGAAGTGATACTGTCCTCTGCCGCATCCTTCACTTGTTTGGAGGCTCCGTCAATAAAGACTTCCCAGCGGACGGGAGAGGTGATTTTCAACTTCCCTTTCAAGAAGCGCTCTGCACGAATTTGCGTCTTGACCAGGTAAAGTTTGTTGTCTTTATCCGCTTTTTCAAAACTTAGATACCCTGCTGTGTCAGTAGTGAGTGACTGCATCGGTGTATCCGGCAAGTGCAGTACGACTGGGGTTTGGAGTAACATCTTTTTGGTGTGTTTTTCTCCTTTAGGATTGATGCTGTCGTTCATAATGGGGGTACGAACGCTGATGGCATTCCGGACTTTGTACTGTGTCAGTCTGTCTTGTGCTTGAATAGTAACACCGGTTGCCAGAAAGATGGCTAAAGCCATAGTTCTCTTTTTCATTTGTCTATGTCTAAAGTTAATAAATATTTGATTGCGTGACTAATATAAGACAAATGCTTGAAGCATGCAACCAAATGTCCTTTTTATTTTAATATTCTATTTGATTAAGTATCCCGTTGAGGAAAGCAATAGCCACTCCGTAATTTGTCATCGGTACGTTCTGTTGCCTGGCTCTTTCGATACGATTCAGTACATATTTGCGGTTGAACATACAGGCGCCGCAATGGATAACCAAAGAATAGGGAGTGAGATCTTGTGGAAAATCGGTTCCTGCCACGATGTCTATTTGTAACTTTTCTCCAATCCGCTTTCGCAATAAGCGTGGGAGTTTTACTCTGCCGATATCTTCGGATAGAGGGGCATGTGTACAAGCTTCGGCTATCAGTATGCGGGAGGATTCTGTCAGGCTTTCGATGGCTGAGGCACTTTCTACATAGTATCCGATATCTCCTTTATAACCAGCAAAAAGAACAGAAAAAGAGGTCAGTCTGCTTTCTGTCGGTTTTTGCTCGTAGACTGTTTTGAATACTTGTGAGTCTGTAATAATTAGTTTAGGAGGGCGGGCGAGAGCTTGCAATGTTTCTGATAATTTATCTGTGGTGCAGCTCATGATCAGGCATTTCTTATCGAGCAGTTCCCGCATGGTTTGTACTTGTGGCAAAATCAGTCTCCCTTTAGGAGCCTGAATATCTTGTGGCATGACCAGTAAGACGAGGTCTCCTTCTGTTACTAATCTGCCTGTGATACTTTGCTGATCGTAATCTACCGGCAGTTTTTCCAGAATCGCCTGGCGTATCAGTTCTATGCCTGTCCTCTCTTTGGCACTGACCAAGAGAGGATGATTCCCAAAAGTTTCTTTTATTCGGGTAGCGAGTGATGCGGGGGATTTTCGTATATCTGCCTTGTTGATAAGCAGAATAGTCGGGATGTTTTTTGCTTTGAGTTGTTCCAGCCAGTGAAGTTCTTCGGTGAAATCCGCATCTTCGGGTATTTCTATGGAGGCATCACCTGCACAAAGCAGAATGGCAATATCGGTTTTTTCTACGGCTTTCCATGTACGTTCGATGCGCATGTTTCCTAATTTGCCTTCATCGTCGAATCCCGGAGTGTCTATGAACAGGCAAGGGCCGATACCGTGAATTTCCATTGCTTTCTGTACGGGGTCGGTCGTTGTTCCGGGAGTGTCGGAAACAAGAGCGGTATCCTGCCCGGTCAGCGCATTGATCAGGGAAGATTTCCCGCTATTGCGCTTTCCGAAGAGGGCGATATGGAGCCGGCTGGCATTGGGGGTAAAACTGCTATGCATATAAGTGGATATAAATAATGTTGTTTTCTACTTAAATTGAGAATCAGATATTTATAACTATTTAGGCACGGATGATGCGGATTACACGGTTTTGTTTTGCGTTAACACATTAATAAGAACTGTGTAATCCGCGTCATCCGTGCCTAATTTATGATGAATTAAAATCTGAAATCTCTTTTCCCTTCCGCTATTTCTTTTAGATTTCGGATCGCTATTTCTCTGATTTTTGGGTTCGGAATCCGGTCGGTCTCTTTAGCTATCAACTTCATTCCTTTGATTCGGGTATCTTCCAATGCATAATCTTCGAGGTATTCTTTCAGAGTCATTAATGCGTTCGGTCCGCAGCAGTTGGCTATCTGGCCCGATTTGACTAAAGACATAAACCGGTCACCGGTCCGTCCTTCCCGATAACAGGCGGTGCAGAAACTGGGGATATGTCCGGATTCGAGCAACCAGTTGACCACTTCGTCCAGCGTCCGGGTATCGCTCACATCAAATTGTGAAGAGTTGTCTTCCGGAAGCTCTGTCTCTGCATATCCGCCTACACTTGTACGGGAACCGCCACTGATCTGTGAGATGCCGAGTTCAAGAACCTTTTCGCGGGACTCTTGTGACTCTCTGGTTGATATAATCATTCCGGTATAAGGAACTGCTATCCGGATGACGGCTACAATCTTGCTGAATATATCATCTGAAATTGCATTGGGAAAATCTCCCGCATCAATATCATCTGCCGAACAGATACGGGGTACGCTGATAGTGTGGGGACCTACACCGAAACGGGCTTCCAGATGTTCTGCATGCATCAACAATCCTACGAAGTCATAACGGTAAGTGTTCAATCCGAAAAGTACTCCCATTCCTACGTCATCGATTCCTCCTTCCATGGCACGGTCCATTGCTTCCGTATGATAAGCGTAGTTGCTTTTTGGCCCGGTGGGATGGAGGGCTTCGTAGTTCTCTTTGTGATATGTTTCCTGAAATAAGATATAGGTACCGATATCGGCATCTTTCAACCGGCGATAGTTTTCGACGGTAGTGGCTGCGATATTCACATTAACCCGGCGGATAGCCCCATTCTTGTGTTTGATGCTATAAATGGTCCGGATAGATTCCAGTATATATTCCAGTGAATTCAGTGTCGGATGTTCTCCGGCTTCGAGTGCCAGACGTTTATGCCCCATATCCTGCAAGGCGATTACTTCTTTGCGAATTTCTTCCTGTGTCAGTTTTTTGCGGGCGATTGTTTTGTTCTTTGCGTGATACGGGCAATACACACAGCCGTTCACGCAATAATTTGACAAGTAGAGTGGCGCGAACATGACAATGCGGTTGCCGTAAAACTTCTGTTTGATTTCTTTGGCGAGATGGAAGATTCGTTCTATCAGGTCAGGCTGGTCACATTCCAGCAGGGTGGCTGCTTCGCGATGCGTCAATCCTTTGCAAAGAGCGGCTTTTTCGATCAGCTGTTCTATGAATGCGCGGTTGTCTTTGTGATTCCGTGCATATTCAAGAGTTTCTAGAATTTCTTCATGATGAATGAATTCTTCTGCTTGGGGTGAATCTACTTTATACATTTCTTTATTGTTTGTAATCGCCTCTGTCGAAGGAGATTTGATAACCGATGTTTTCCAACTGTTGTTGTAATATTCTAAGTCCTTCCGCAGATTCCGCTCCGAGGGAGGCTTTGTTGTTATACAGATTGTATTTTTTACGTTCTTCCTGTGGCGACAGATTGGGCATGACCACATTGGCGCCAGCCAGTATTCCCCGTTCCCGTCCGTCGGGAGTGAGTGTAGCCAGTGCTGTGGTGGCCGGAATCAGTGCCGACGGATGCATCAGCCGGAAGATGGATAATAAAAGGATGGTCTGTTCCACGGTTCCGCAGGGGGACTGGGCAAAAGGGGTGTCACGATGAGGCAGGAAAGGACCGATACCAATCATTTCGGGACGAAATTGTTCGATAAACAAAATGTCCTGGATCAGATGTTCCACTGTCTGTCCCGGACTGCCGACCATGATTCCGGTTCCCGTCTGATAACCGATTTCTTTTAAATCCTGCAAGCATTGCAGACGACGTCCGCACGACATACCCTCGGGGTGTAGTTGCCGATAATGCGATTTATCATAAGTCTCGTGACGCAGCAGATAGCGGTTGGCACCTGCTTGGAAAAAACGTTCGTATGCTTCACACGGCTTTTCACCGAGTGACAGTGTAATGGCACAATCGGGATAATTCCGGTGAATCGCTGAGACTATACTTTCTATCCGTTCATCTGTCAGTACAGGATCTTCTCCTCCTTGCAGCACAAATGTGCGGAAACCGAGTTCATAGCCCTGCTTGCAGCAATCCAGTATGCTTTCTGCGGTTAGCCGATAACGTTCCAGATTCGGATTTCCTTTCCGGATACCGCAGTAATAGCAGTTATTCCGGCAACAGTTGCTGACTTCAATAAGCCCGCGAATAAAAATCCGGTTATCGAAATGACGGAGGCTGACTTCTTGCGCCTGTTCGTTGATATAGCGCAATAATTCTCCGTCACATTCGGTCAACAGTTGCCGAAATTCTTCCGGTCGGAGTGTCCTTTCTTTTCGTAGTTTATCTACCCATTGTCTCATAGCTTTCTTTTCGCTTGAGCAGCTCTTGTACCAATTGACGACGTCCTGAAACAATGTCATTGTGTGTACTTGGTCCGGTGATGCAACCGCCTTCGCAAGCCATCACTTCGATAAATTGTCCCGCTGCTTTTCCTGTTTTGGCACAGGCACGCAGCAAGGCTATATTCTTTTTGTTGATATCTGATACTTGGATAGCATTGATCTTATCCGCTTCCTCTTTCAGATATGCCTTCACTGCTCCCATCACACCGCCGGCCTGCGCAAAACCATGTGCTTCGCGTACGGAAGTATGCAGGATGGAGAAAGAATCCACCTGCTCCAGTTGAATGTCCATTCCATCAAGGATAGAACCGACTTCCTCGAAAGTCAGGATATAGTCTACCGCTTCGTCACGGCGTACCTCTTTCCGTTTGGCTACACATGGACCGACAAATACAATCTTCGCATCGGGATGCTTCTCTTTAGCGATTCTTGCTGCATAATACATCGGTGATCCTGTGGTAGAAACGTATGGTTTCATTTCTGTCAGATGTTTCTCTACCAGTTCGATGTAAGAGGGGCAACAGGAAGTAGTCATGAATTTCTGTCCTTCTTCCAGTTTTTCCAACAGTTCGTGTGCTTCGTTGCTGGTGGTCATCATGGCTCCTTCGGCTACTTCGATGATATCGGTGAAGCCTATCTCTTTGAAAGCACCGTACACCTGTTCAATAGACGTTTTGAACTGTCCGAGGATAGACGGAGCGATGATGGCAACCATCTTTTCTCCTTTCTTGATTCGCTGCAATACGTCGAATGTCTGTGAGATTTCGAAGATAGCACCGAATGGACAGGCATTCATACACTTTCCGCAATAGATACATTTGCTCTCGTCAATGTACTCCACGCCATGTTCGTCTTTTTTTATAGCTTTCACCGGGCAGGACTCTTCGCAGGGCACAGGGATATATACAATCGCATGATAAGGGCAACTCTTATGACAAATACCACAACTGACACAAGTATCGTGATCAATCATTGCCTGACCGTTTTTCTTGAAACGTATCGCATCTTTGGGGCAGTTCATGTAGCAGCTGCGTGCCACGCATCCCCGGCAAAGATTGGTAATTTCGTAATTAATCTGTACGCAGGAAGAACAGGCTTCATCAATGACGCACATGATATTCTCCTTACTTGGCTCCGGACGGTCCAGTGCCATCCGTGCATATTCGGAGAGAGGAGTTACTTCGTCGTGTTCATCTGTCATATCCAGTCCCATCAGCGGAAAAGTTTTGTATCTCCATACAGCGCGTTCTTTATGTACGCAGCAACGTCCCAGCGGTTTTGATTTGCGCGGACTCAGCTCAATAGGGAGGCGGTCTATTTTTTCTACTAACTGGTCGTTTTTCCAGAGTCTGACAAGGTCAGCCAGCAATTTGTGCCGGACAATCATAATATTATTCGTAAAAGCCATATAGTAATTAAAAGGATTGTTAGTGGGTGCAAAGATAGTAACTAGTTTGCGGATAAACTAATAATCGTTAAATTGAATGTCGCAGATTGTTACATTCATGTTTCCGGATGGATAAAACAATCCGAATATAAGAGGTTATGTCTTTCCGGTTGGTTAAATAAATTCAATATTTAAGTTTTTTGAAACATTCTTGTCAATTTTTTGTAGCATTCCGGTGTTATCTTTGTGAAGCATAAAATAGAGAGGAGAAAGAGATATGAGTAGTAGTATGTTGGAGCAAAGAAGTCGCTTTGCGATGATCGGTGCATTGATGATTATTGTCAGCCTGATGTTTTTGTATTATATGGGGAGTTCGCTGGTTGGTGCTACAAAAAAGTATTTGGAACAGGTGCAAACCATTGAGATCTCTTGCGAATAAAAGGGGGGAATATAGCAAAAGCCTATTTCGATTTTCTTTTGAATTAAAAAAATAGAAAATCGAAAGGGGCTTTTAGTATGTGTCCATTATATGTTTTTAATCAAAATCTAAAGAAGATATATCTTCGAATCTTCCTTCAAAATAGAATGAACCGGTAGTTTTACGTTCTTTATTTTGTTCTATGTCAAATTCGCCGGGTTGAGCGGCTTCTAAATTCAGATTTTTAATTTCTATTTTATACAGTCCATCTGATGTCTTGCTAATGATTAGATCGCTTGATTGATATCCCTTGTTCCAATCTGCCTCATAATATTGTTCACAATAGTCACTTCCATCACTATTTTTTACACAATTGATATTAATTTCACAGTCATAATAATAGTCATCTTTTTTACTACTATAATATGCTTGAAAAGGAAAATCTCCTTCAGGAAGAGAATTAATGTCATATTTCTTAGGTGAAACAAAAGAGATGACTGCAAAAGACACTTTTTTACCAATAATTTCTTCTTGTTTTTTAGTATAATAAAAATAGTCAATATTAGAGAATTCAAGTTCGTACTCATATAAACCGCCAGAATAGGAGGGTTCATCTATTGAAAGATAAGCATACTTGAAGTCGACATGTCTTCCATCAGTGTCTATATAACATTTTTTTGTGTTTTCGTTTCCTTGTTCGTCGTCGTCGTCTCCACAAGAAGCTAATGTGAGGCATGAAGTTGCCATTAATAGCATCAAAATCCAGTAATTTAAACTTTTCATAATAGTATCGCTTTTATAATTTGATAATGTTTTGTTATTAAGTTGTGTGTTATTTATCAGCCGCAAATGTATACTTTAAAAATAACATCAAAAAATGTATAATTCGCTATATGAGCCTATTATGTGGAATGATGTGACTAAACGCTAAAAATTAAAGTTTATTTGGTGAATCTTTTTTTCTTGGTTATTATGCTGCTTGTTATTGACTGTTTGATGAGACTTCCTACTATAAACTCATTTTGGGGAATCCGAAGAAAAACATTACTTTTGTCAAAGACAAATGGAATCATTATGGATGAAAAAGAGAAAGCATGGAAAACGGTGAGCAGTAAATACCTGTTTCGCCGTCCTTGGTTGACTGTACGTTGCGAAGATATGTTGCTTCCCAATGGGAATCATATCCCTGAGTATTATATACTGGAGTATCCCGACTGGGTGAATACGATTGCCATTACGAAAGAAGGCAAGTTCGTGTTTGTGCGCCAATATCGTCCGGGAGTAGAAAAGACCTGTTATGAACTTTGTGCAGGCGTTTGTGAAAAGGAGGATGCTTCCCCTCTGATATCCGCTCAACGTGAATTGTGGGAAGAAACCGGATACGGCAAGGGAAACTGGCAGGAATATATGGTGATCTCTGCCAATCCAAGTACTCATACCAATCTGACCTATTGCTTTCTTGCCACTGATGTAGAATTGATAGACCATCAGCATCTGGAAGCAACAGAAGATTTATCTGTTCATCTGCTGACTCTGGAAGAAGTTAGAAGCCTGCTGGACAACAATCAGATAATGCAGGCATTGAATGTAGCTCCGCTTTGGAAGTATATGGCTGCTTTGAAATAACATTTCTCTCCTGAATAAAAACTTCAAAAAGATCTTTCATCTTTCACCGATACTGCGGAATCTCTTTATTGATCAAGGGTCTGTGATGGTGAAAGATCTTTCACCTATCTTTCATCTTTCACCCTTTTTTCATCTTGGTCTCTGTTTCCTTATCTAATAACCTATTACTCTTTCCGTCATCTATTAATAGATAAGTTCTGTTTCATTAGAGATTAACTTCTTTTCCTCTAATGGCAAACTTCCTTTGTATTAGATCCAAACTCAAAACGCAAGCTTTGTTTTTATAAATGCAAGCTTCATTTCTATAAACGCAAGTTTCGTTTATAAAAACAAAGCTTGCGTTTTGAGTTTGCTTTAGATAAAAGATAAGTTTATCATTAGAACAAATGAAGTTTGCTCCTGATGCAACGGAATTTGTCTATTAATGAATTACAGCCAGTCTATTAGTATACTATAATCTGATGAATGTGAAAGATGAAAAGATTGATTAATTCTTATGTAGAATATTACTTTGTGCCAGATAATGCGGATTATTGGCATAGATAAACATGACACTGCCGTCTTTGATCGTATTGATAATGGGGCGGGCGAGTTTAGTCGGAAGGGCGGGGCATCCGAGGCTTCTGCCTAATCGCCCCGAAGCAGCTACTGACGGATTGGCGTATGGAGCTCCGTGCACTACGATAGACCGTGCTTTTGCTTTATCGTTGATTCCTTTTTCCAGTCCGTTGAGAATAAGGGAATATCCGTTTCCTCCTTGGTAAGTATTTTCGGTAAGATAAAAGCCTAGCGAACTTTTATATGAACCATATTGGTTGGAAAATGATGTGGCGTAATTTTCTCCGCTATTTCTGCCGTGTGCAACGACTGATGAATACAGTAATTTCTTCTTTTCCATGTCAAACACAAAGAAGCGTTTCTCGGTAGAAGGTTTGGAGAAGTCTATCAGTGTCAGAATCGGTTTGCTTTTTTCTTTGATTCGATTATAACCTGCTACAGCCTGCCGGAAAGCAATGAAATTGACAGTTCCTCCTAATTCCATTTCTTCGAAAAGCTGCTCACCGGCGGCTAGCTCCGAAACCGGTTCCGAAGAGGTAAAAGGAGAGTTGGCAACCGTATTGACAGCAGCACGGTTCAGAGGAATGAAAAGAAATAACAAACAAAAGATAACTTTCTGAAACATAGTGTGTAAGCTAGGAATAAAAACGTGGCAAATATAAAAACTATTTTATTCCAAAACAAAAATAATCGTCTCGTTAACAGGTGCCCAGTCAAAAATAAACTTAGCGTGGGAGGTCGCATTCCGTACACACATATGTGATCGGGGAGTTGTTCCCAATGACCAGCTATATTCTATTTGCGTCTTTCGTGGCTCGTTGACAGGTACTCCATGAATGTATGCTCCATCCGTGAAACGGCTGGCATAAGGAGCGTAGCCGCCTGTCTCTTTGGAACCATCTTTCAGAAAGACCATCTTTACTTTTTTCTCTTGCAGTACGAACATCCCCAAAGGTGTCTCCTGCGCATATGGCGGACGGTGAAGTCCGGTCGTGGAAGGATTCATGCTGCGTACTACCCATTCGCCTTCGCCCGTTCGTTCTAGCGTGGCGATGTTCTGATTGTGGCGGTCTACAAAGATCGCTTTGTTGAAAACAACCGTGTCACCGATTACCTTGACATACTTTTTAGGAATCATCCATTCTCCTCCGGTAAATATAGGTTCTGCTTTCACGAATTTCTCCCTGTCTTCGAGGAATCGTGTCAGTTCCCCGTCTTGACCGTAACGTTCGGGTACTAAGGTATCTGTCAGCAGATAAAGCGGAACGGACTGGTAACGTTCTACGCCGAGAGTATCTGCTACACGTCCGTAAGCATTTCTTTTGAATGTTCTCACCAGAGGCGCTTCGCCGTTTCTGTTTTTGTAGTTCTGCAGTATCGCCCATTGAGAAGGCTGCTGCTGTATATTTTCGAGCAAAGCAAGCTGTTCCTTTATCTTATCCCACTGAAAATTGCGGGTAGTATCCTTATAAGGATAGGTGTCCTCCAGCGTATATTTGTCATATAGCAGTTCTTTGGTGATATGGATTTGTTCCGGAGTAATTGTTTTAACTACAGGTTCGGCTACCGTCTCCGCAATCGTATCTTGCATGAGAGAGTCTGTTTGCAGTGTTTCGGTAGAAGACATGTCTCCTGTACGCGATGTGCAGGAACACAGAATGCAGAACGTGACGGATATACCGAATCCTATTTTATTCATATTATTAATACAATGCATTTTGAGGTTCGTTTACGAATATACACTATTAAAAGGAATAATCCTCTTCTTTTGTTTAAAAAGTAAGGAACAAATATGCTTTTTTGCCAATAGGAGCAGGTTGTCAGTCATTTTGTCAGTCAAATTCTGCCAAACAATCATTCTTTTGCTTTGGCACGCTTTTCGCAATGAGTTTAGCGTCCTCTTCAAAAGAGGACAAAACATGAATATAATGTATAACAAATAAAATCAAAAAAGAACTATGAACATTAAACCGTTAGCAGACAGAGTGCTTATTCTCCCTGCACCTGCAGAAGAAAAAACAATTGGTGGTATCATTATTCCTGATACAGCAAAAGAAAAACCTTTGAAGGGTGAAGTTGTGGCAGTAGGTCACGGTACGAAAGACGAAGAAATGGTATTGAAAGTAGGCGATACAGTTCTTTATGGCAAATACGCCGGAACAGAACTTGAAGTCGAAGGTACTAAATACCTTATCATGCGTCAGAGCGACGTTCTCGCTATCTTGGGTTAATTTCGGGATCTTAAATAGAAAATTGTAAATCATTAAATAGTAAATAAGGAGATGGCAAAAGAAATATTATTCAATATCGATGCCCGTGACCAATTGAAAAAAGGTGTCGATGCATTGGCAAATGCAGTAAAAGTAACTCTCGGTCCAAAAGGACGTAACGTTATCATTGAGAAGAAGTTCGGTGCTCCGCACATCACAAAAGACGGTGTGACAGTAGCAAAGGAAATCGAATTGGCAGATGCTTACCAGAACACCGGTGCTCAACTGGTCAAAGAAGTTGCTTCAAAGACTGGTGACGATGCAGGTGACGGTACAACTACTGCAACTGTTCTTGCTCAGGCTATCGTAGCTGAAGGTTTGAAGAACGTGACTGCCGGTGCAAGCCCGATGGATATCAAACGTGGTATCGACAAGGCTGTTGCCAAAGTGGTGGAATCAATCAAGGCACAAGCAGAAACTGTAGGTGACAACTATGATAAGATCGAACAAGTTGCTACCGTATCTGCCAACAATGATCCGGTTATCGGTAAATTGATTGCTGATGCAATGCGCAAAGTATCTAAAGACGGTGTGATCACTATCGAAGAAGCTAAAGGTACTGACACAACAATCGGTGTAGTAGAAGGTATGCAGTTCGACCGTGGTTACTTGTCAGCTTACTTCGTAACCAACACTGAAAAGATGGAATGTGAGATGGAGAAACCTTACATCCTGATTTACGACAAGAAGATTTCTAACCTGAAAGATTTCTTGCCTATCCTTGAACCGGCTGTACAGACAGGTCGCCCTTTGTTGGTAATTGCAGAAGATGTAGATAGCGAAGCGTTGACTACCTTGGTAGTGAACCGTCTGCGTTCTCAGTTGAAGATTTGTGCAGTGAAGGCTCCGGGCTTCGGCGACCGTCGTAAAGAAATGCTGGAGGATATCGCTATCCTGACAGGTGGTATGGTAATCAGCGAAGAAAAAGGTCTGAAACTGGAACAGGCTACAATCGAAATGTTGGGTACTGCTGACAAAGTAACAGTTTCTAAAGACTATACTACTATCGTAAACGGTGCCGGTGATAAAGAAAACATCAAAGAACGTTGCGATCAGATCAAGGCTCAGATCGTTGCTACTAAATCAGACTACGACCGTGAGAAATTACAGGAACGTCTGGCTAAATTGTCAGGTGGTGTAGCAGTTCTCTACGTAGGTGCTGCTTCTGAAGTAGAAATGAAGGAGAAGAAAGACCGCGTAGACGATGCATTGCGTGCAACTCGTGCAGCTATCGAAGAAGGTATCATCCCGGGCGGTGGCGTAGCTTATATCCGCGCTATCGATTCTTTGGAAGGCATGAAGGGTGACAATGCTGATGAAACAACCGGTATTGGTATCATCAAACGTGCTATCGAAGAGCCGCTTCGCGAGATTGTAGCTAATGCAGGTAAAGAAGGCGCTGTAGTTGTTCAGAAAGTACGTGAAGGAAAAGGTGACTTCGGTTACAATGCCCGTACTGATGTTTACGAAAACTTGCATGCTGCCGGTGTAGTAGACCCAGCTAAAGTGGCTCGTGTAGCTCTTGAAAACGCAGCTTCTATCGCAGGTATGTTCCTGACTACTGAATGTGTGATCGTGGAAAAGAAAGAAGATAAACCTGAAATGCCGATGGGTGCTCCCGGAATGGGAGGCATGGGCGGAATGATGTAATCTCGTCTTTCTTAGATTAAAAAATAGTTTGGAACCGCTTCCCTACAGGGGGGCGGTTCTTTTTTGCGTTAAACTCTTTGTTCCCCAATTTTGTTAATTCTGGACTCACTGTTACTGTTTATAGGAAAAGTGTGTATTTTTGGTTTTGTAATTAACAGTTTTAATACGATGGGGAATTTAATTTTATTTTTTAGAAAAGTAGCCGATGAGCTACGGGCAGAGGGAAATTTTGGGACTGCCCATGTATATCGAAGTACGTTGAATACCGTGATCACCTTTCATGGAAGTAAACATCTTGATTTTCGTCGGGTGACTCCCGAATGGTTGAAAGCCTTTGAAGTAAATCTTCGGAGTCGGGGGTGTAGTTGGAATACTGTTTCCACCTATCTTCGGGTTTTTCGTGCAGTTTACAATCGAGCCGTGGATCTTCGGAAAGCGGAGTATATCCCTCATTTGTTTCGTTCTGTTTATACAGGTACACGTGCTGATAGAAAGCGAGCGTTGGAGGATGAAGAAATGCGCAAGGTTTTCGGACGTCTGCCGGAATTGCCAGAAGTGACCCCGGATTTAAGGCATGCGCAGAATTTGTTTATTCTGATGTTCCTGCTTCGTGGTCTGCCTTTTGTAGATCTGGCTTATCTGCGGAAAAGTGATTTGCGAGACAATGTAATCACTTATCGTCGCCGCAAAACGGGACGTTCGTTGTCTGTCACTCTTGCACCGGAAGCAATGGTGTTGTTGCGACGATATATGGATCGTAATGAGAGTTCTCCTTATTTATTTCCAATTCTGAGTAGTGATGAAGGAACAGAAGAGGCTTACCGTGAATACCAACTGGCTTTGCGTAGCTTCAACCAAAAACTGATGCTATTGGGGAAATTGATGGGGATGGAAGGAAAATTGAGCTCATACACGGCTCGCCATACGTGGGCTACGACTGCGTATCATTGTGAAATCCATCCGGGAATTATTTCCGAAGCAATGGGACATTCATCTATCACTGTGACAGAAACCTATCTGAAGCCTTTTCATAATAAGAAAATTGATGAGGCTAATAAAAAGATCGTGGATTTTGTTCGGCGATCAACTGGATGGGCAATCGTTTGAAAATAAGACCGTTACTTTATAGGTAACAGAGCCGAATAGCGTTGCAAAGATGGATATATTTTGGAAAACATGCAAACAAAAAAGATATTATTTCTAGTAAACTACTAAAAAAAGAGAAATTACACGATAAAACAGCGGATTTCTTAGTATTGGACTTTTGTAATCCTTTCATCAGAATAAAAGATTTCCCTCCCCTCTGCCGCATTTCAGAAGCAGGGGTAAATATGTTTCGTAGCCAAATCATTTAGTTTTTCGTATAGAAGGCCCTCTAAAAGCCTGGACAAAGGTTTTCCTGTTACCTATAAAGTAACGGGCGTTTATTATTGAAACTTAGTGTTTAATAATATATTATTAATGTAATTTTTAAGTAGTTATGAAAAGAAAATTTGTAAGAGTGATGTTCTTCGGGGCGTTGGCACTTTCTACTGTCACCTATGTAGGCTGTAAAGACTACGATGATGACATTGACAATCTGCAACAACAGATTGATGCTGTAAAAGTGTCACTGGATGAATTGCAGGCTAAAGTAAATGGTGGAGCTGTCATCACGAACGTTACTAAGGGAGAAAATGGAATTACTGTAACGCTCAGCGATGGTAAAAGCTATGAGTTGACAAACGGTAAGGACGGTGCTGCTGGTAAAGATGCTGCTGTCTGGACAATCGGCGAAAGTGATGGCTATTGGTATAAAGATGGCGTGAAGACTCAATACAAAGCTGTCGGTGTAGATGGACAAGCAGGTGCTGATGGTAAGCCGGGAGCTGATGGCAAACCGGGTGAAGATGGCAAGCCGGGTGAAAATGGGCTGTACTATGTACCTAATCAGGAAACCGGATGCTTTGATATATGGAAAGATAACAAATTTGTTGAATCAACAGACATCAATTGGAAAGTTGCCTCTGAAGGAGGTATTAGCGCAGTACTTAATAGTAATGTGTTAACTCTTACCGGTGTTCAGGGAAAAGATGGTCAGTCTATCTCTGTTGACTTGGTTTCTGGTATCGCTTTGTCTTCTATAGCATTTATACCTGATGTTGTAAGCCAGGATGTTCCATATGCTACTACTAGTAATCCTTTCTATCATATTAAGAACTATTTGGATGAAACTAAGTATAATACTGCTAACAACGCTTTCAAAGAACAGTCTGACTGGGGAAAATCTAACGTTGTTGCAATGAACTATCGTTTGAATCCGGAAGATGCAAATGTAGATGCAAAAACTGTATATGGTTTCATTGACCGTAAAATTACGACTCGTGCTGCCGGTGACAGAACTGTTCTTTTGAACGTAGACAATAAAACTGTAAGTGATGGTGTTGCTGTCATCGATGCTACTGTCAATCCGAATGCATTGGTTGAAAATCAAGAATATAACATCGCTGCTTTGCAGGCATGGTATGGTCAGACACCTTTGACTTCTGATTATGTTCATGTGACTTCTGAAGAAATAGACCTCGTACTTGCCGATAGTGTAAAAACGGTGCAGGGTGAGGCTGCTGTAACATTCTACAAACGTACACAATCTATTGCTAAAGGTGAATCAGACGCTTTCATCAAACAGTTTGTTGCACTGGATGCTGAGGCAAATGCCGCATTTAAGTATACAGGCACTATTAATCTTAAAGATTACGTAGGATTGTATTCTGATATCAAGACTGACTGGTTGGCTGAATTGGGTTTCAAAGGTATGAGCTATGAATTCTCTATACCTGAAAAATATCTGGCTAATGATGATGAAAAGACTAATCAACAGTGGTTTATTACAAAAGAGGGAGAAAACACTCTTGCTAATGGTGTGATCAAAGTTAATCCGGAAGTCGTTAACGGAACTCTGGCTATCGGACGTACTCCGGTAGTGAGAGTAGATGCTTTCTTGACTAGCAATAATGGTGCGAAGAAACTGGTTGCTTCTTCTTACATTAAACTGTCTATTACAGAAGAAGATCCTACTCCGGGTACTAAACCTGATTATGGTACTATCAATATGTCTGATCCTAAGGCTGCTGATTATCATAAGTTAGAAAGCGATGATAATGCATTTACCAATGCTTATCCTCTTGATAATGTGAACATGGATTATCAGGCTATCAACAATAAGATTTATGGTACTGCTAAGTTGACTTCTACTACATTCTGGAATTATTATGGTGGTCAGGATCATAAATATAATGTATTGGTTACTGTAACAAATAAGAGTGGTCAGGAAGAAACAATCATCAGTGAAGAAGTTTCTCAGCAAACTGATGTTGTAATCTCTAATAAGGGTCTTCTGCTTAACATTAAGTTGAATGATGATGCTACTAAGACTTCAGCTATTAAAGTTGGTATCAACAACCTGATTAAGACTCAGAACACTTATAAGGATATTGACGGTAAGGGTGCTAAGTATTCAGTGAAGATTATCATTCCTTCTAATGATAATTCACATGGCGATATTAAACTTGAGCAAATATTCTATGTGAAGGAAGAATGTGTTCCTTATGTTTATAATCCTCTGTATTACAACGAAACTTATAAGTCTCTTGCTGATGGCAAAACTTATAATGACTGTATCGTGATAAAGGGACAGAATACTTCCGGTCACTGGGAAATGTCTTCTGTAGTAAGCGAGCACTTCGCTAATATGGAAGGAGAGAATATCTTCGAATATTATAATAAGGTGAATAATGTGAACGCTCTCCAGTTCCAGTGGGCTAGTGGTATTACTGGAGTTACTCCTGATCCTTTGACTTCATTCAATACGGATGAAACTGTGAAGTTGACTGAAGCGATGACTAAGCGTGACGATGTTAAGAACATGACTTACAAGGTTACTTTGGTGAACGATGAAACATGTAACTTCAACTATAACATTGTATTCGTTAATCCGTTTGTTGCCGGTACTACTAATGGCATAAGTATTTATGGTAATGGTATTGGTGAGAACACAGGTGCAACGATGCCGCAGGTTGTTGTTAAAGACAATGAAGGTAGCAATATCTATTCTTACAACAATACGTCAAAAACTTTGGTATTAAGCTCTAAGGCTACAGATACTTATAAGTTGACTAATGATATTGTCAGCGTAGAATATGCTTTCGTAGAGAATGCTGCTTGGACTGAACTGACTTCTAATATGTCTAAGGATTCTAAACTGGAAGTAAATGATGTAACAGGTGTTGTAACTTGGAAAAATCAAGGTTCTACTTTGGTGAAAGACTACAATCTTACTGTGACAGCGAAGGTTACATTCAAAGACTTGTCAGTCGTAACATGTAATATCCCTGTTAAATTGGCAAAAGACGCTCAATAACAGACTATTGTCTCCTCACAAAAAAAGTCTGACTTGAAAAAGTATGGCTTTTCATAATGACAGAGGACGTTCCAAGGAAATAAAGGGGCGTCCTCTGTTTTGAATTGAAATTATATAGTACAAACATGAAGAATAACTATCACATTCTTTTAGTTGCATTTTTGATGTGCTCTACTGTCGTTTTTGCTCAACAGTCGGGTGATATAAGCGGCCAACCTCGTGCTATAGAGGAAGGGAAGACGGTGTTCAATCCACATTGGTTTTTATCTGTTCAGGGTGGCGGTGCTTATACTGTGGGTGAATCTGCTTTTGGAGATTTACTTTCTCCGTCTGTAGCAATGGCTTTTGGTTATAAGTTTACTCCTTTGTTCGGGCTCCGGGCTGAGGTTAGCGGCTGGCAAGCTAAGGGAGGCTGGGTGAATCCGACTACTACTTATAAATATAAGTATTTGCAAGGCAGTGTAGATGCTATGCTCGATCTGAGTGATTTGTGTCGTGGCTTTAATTCCGAACGTATTTTCAATGCTTATCTCTTTCTGGGAGTGGGCTTGAATGGCGCTTTTAGTAATGATGAAGCTGTAGCATTAAACGCGGGCGGATATAAACTGCATCATCTTTGGACAGGTAAGAAAGTATATGTTGCAGGACGTGGTGGTGTGGGAGCAAACTTTCGTTTGAACGACCATGTAGCCATTAATCTGGAACTGAATGCCAATATGCTATCTGACAAGTTCAACTCAAAGAAGGGACGTAATGCTGACTGGCAATTCAATGCCTTGGCAGGTCTTACTTTTACGTTGGGTAAAAGCCATAGAAAGACAGCTCCTGTTTACCACGAAGTGGAACCACCGGTTACAATACCAGCGGCGGAAGAAGTTAAATCTGCTCCTGTAGTGGAGCAACCGAAAAAAGAAACAGTTATCAGGAAAGCTTTGAAACAGAATATCTTTTTCGCTTTAAATTCTGCACGTATTCAAGATGACCAGCAAGCTAAGATTGCTTCTTTGATTGAATATATGAAAAAGTACCCTACTGCAACAATGAATGTGACAGGTTATGCGGATGTCAATACAGGTAATCCTGGAATCAACAGAAGATTGTCTGAAGCTCGGGCTAACAATGTCGCTGAAGCATTGAAAGCTAAAGGTATTACAGCTGATCGGATTATCGTAGATTTTAAGGGGGATACTGTACAACCTTATTCCACTCCTGAAGAGAATCGTGTAAGTATTTGTATTGCAGAATGATATTTCCCACTCTCATGTGAGATTCTATTTTCCCCATTAACCTCGATATGAGGTGTTCTTGCATGAGAAATACATAGAAGTCTATGCTTGTGAAAGTCGGGACTTCTATATTCCCTTTTTCACTAGAATGTGAAAAGACTCAAAGGGGAATCCGAATATAGAGATTGTACTTGTGAAAGTACTCCTTTACTATTTGTCCCCTATGGAGGATGCCACCCTTTCTCACTGGCATCCTCTTTTTTATGCCGGACGGAATCAGCTTATTTGCTTCTATACGGTTTTATCTGCCGGAAATCCTCGTCATACAATCCCACGAGTAAACTTTCTCCTTTGCTATCTACCCTTAAGCCACCATAAGCGGCATCATTATAGACAGAATCCTGTCCTTCTTCAAAAAAGAAGGACTCGGCACCGAGGAATAACCTGCCATTTATTGTTTTATATTTCAGTACAATTTCGTTCTCATTTACAGGTTCGGGAGATTCCTGCAGCCGCATTATTTTTCCGACATGATTATGATCCAGTTTTAGTACGACATAACCGCGTTTGGCTTCCTGACCGTCTGTCAACTCAGAATTGGCTTCTTTATAGCTAAGTCTCATATAGTCTCCTTGCATCAGTGAACGGGGATCGACAGGAGCCAGTTGCAGCAATACGAGCTGTCCCTCTTTCAACGTCTGTTCTTTCTGATAGACAGACCAGTTGAAGTATACCAAAAGAAGGACTAAATTAGCGATGATCAGTATGGAACTATATTTTTTCATGTCTTGTCTTTTTTTGAGTGAGCACATACCAGGCTATAAGCAGCACGATTCCTGTGCAGAACAGGGTGATTGATTTCGTCAGCAAAGTTATATCCAGATCATAATAATATTTGGATATAGCGTAAATGAAGAGAAGGAGTGCGGCTGCGCACTCAGCTTTATAGCCATAATGAAAACATATCAGTATCAACAGGATACTGCCGGATAAATAAGGGGCATGCAGGCTGGGAAGGCAGATAAGGATGCAAAGGAGATAAATGCACACTTGATGTATCAGGCTCTTGACCTGCATCACCTGCATGATTTTATAAACTGTTATAAGGATTCCCGCCAACATGAAAACTGATATGATCCAATCATTGCTGCTTTGGGTTAAGTAATTGATAGACAATCCTCCCAACGCAAGGACGCATGAGACAAACAGACCGGAATGAATCGGTTTGTATTTAGAAAGATCCCCATTTGTATGGCTGAGTATTTTCGTCTCCAATAGATTGACAAATAAAAAAACAGCCATGATAGGTACAATAGCCACATTCAGAGGATTCGGCGGAGAGAGTAAATTTGTTATTTCTCCGAATAAGGCTGTATAAAATGAAACCACCGAAAGGAAAGTCAGGATGAATCCTTTGGATAGTAACATTGTAACTATGCTGATTCCTATCAGTACGATAAAGAGGACATCTATGTTTGAACTCATGCCAAAACCGGCTAATATACATCCGGCTATATAGCAGGTGATATTCATCGCATCCAGAAAAGGCTTGGTCAGGCGGCGATTGATAATCAAAGTAGTAATAATTAAAATACTTCCTGTGATCAGACAGGAAATTTCGGAGCGGAGGATGGAGGCGAGTGCCAGAAATCCCAGGAAAAAGATAGCAGTCAGAATCCCTCCGATAATTGAAAGGACTTCGATTGTCAGGTTACTCTTCTGTGCCATACCATTGTTTTTTAAGATGGAGGATTGTATAAATCAATAAGGTGGTACCCATGATGACGATAATTCCTGAAAAGAGGAATATGTTGACTTCCCTTAGTTTGCTGTGACAGATAAACAGGGACAGCAGAATCATCAGTATTGCAAAAGGAATAGCGGAAAGATAGAATAAATTCTTCTGTTTCCATCCGAACCATAATCCAGCCGAAAACAACAGGATAGTGCTTGCGAGCGGAACGGATACAATAACACCTTCTTCGCAAATTGCCGCAATCATAAGATAACTCACGTGTACAATGGTTGCCAGTGAAAGCAGGCTGACAAACCAGCGGTTCTGTCTGCTGAAAGTTCCTTTTATGCTCATCCATTCTGTGATGACAGTTGTCAGGGCACAAATCCAGGTTACTGCGCTGGTCAGTAAAGTGACTGCCCATAGATTATCAGACACAATCTGCAGAACGTATAACCATATAGTCGTGCAGAGCAGTCCTATAAATGTGAGCCAGAGTGGAGTGAAGCGGATGGCGACTGCCCAAAGGATGGTGAACAGTGTCCAGCCCAGAAACAGGTCGTATGCATCAGCCCCCGTCTGGTAGATTTGTCCGAATACGGCAAAGAGTGTACCTACCAGGAAAGTGGCTCCGGTGAGGATAATCTGTTTGATAAGTACGTTCCATCGAGTGAATATTGTCAGCAGAACAGATGCAACGAGTAATGTTTGTACTATTCCCAGTTTTGCAACTTTGGGGAGATCTTCCCAGTTATAGGCGAAGAAAAAGATGATTCCTGCCACTGTAAAACCAACGCCTGCGGCCAACAGGAAGATAGAAAGAAATTGGTTCCATTGCTTTTTATCGGCATACATTGATTGTCTGAATAGGAGTGAAGAGTCCGGTTTTTCCATGTGCTTCTCTTTTTTAATGATTGCAAACATAAGAAAATAAAATGATTATCTTTCGGTAAGATATAGAAAAAAGGCGGAACCTGGCTCATTGTTAGTCAGCAATGAGATCAGGTTATGCCTTTCTGAAGATAATCATCTTGTTTGTGTGCAAGAATAAATATCGTCGGAGAAGAAATCGTTAAAATACTTCCCGTATATGTTTATAATTAGAATTAATCGTATCAATCACTTCTTGTGAACGCCCGTTGATCAACAGTTTGTACATGGACTGGGCGAAGCCTACCATCTGGCCGAATTCTATTTTAGGGGGCATGGCAAGAGCGTTCGGATCGGTCATGATATTTACCAGTACCGGACCATCCAGTTCGAATGCATTTAATAAAGTAGTCAGTACTTCTTCCGGATCGCTGACATTGAATCCTGTCATTCCCATTGCTTCGGCTACCTGTGCAAAGTCCGGGTTCAGCATGTTTGTCTGCCAGTCCGGAAGTCCGTCGACTTCCATTTCCAGTTTCACCATTCCCAGGGAGCGGTTATTGAATACGATGATCTTAATCGGTAGTTTGTATTGGATAACAGTCTCCAGATCACCTAAAGTCATAGACAAACCTCCGTCTCCACAGAGCGCTATTACCTGACGGTCGGAGTAAGCCAGCGCTGCTCCGATGGCCTGTGGCAGGGCGTTTGCCATAGAACCGTGATTGAAAGAGCCCAGCATGTGGCGTTTTCCTGTAGCTTGTAGATAACGTGCACCCCATACACAAGTCATTCCGGTGTCAACTGTGAATATCGCATCGTCCGATGCCAGTTTATCAATCTCGGACATGACATATTCCGGATGGGTTTTGTTGATATCTCCTTTGTCTTCTGTATAAGCTGCCAGATCTTTCTTTACTCCTTCATATCTTTTCAGTTGTTTCAGCAGAAAAGTGTCGTCTGTTTTGGGATTCAACATACGCAGTAATGCCTGAATACTCATTTTTACATCTCCGCAAAGGCCGATATCTACTTTAGCGCGTCGTCCCAGACGTTCGGGCTTGATGTCTATTTGTGCAATCTTGATGTCGTCCGGCAGGAAAGCAGCATAGGGAAAGTCCGTGCCGAGCATAAGAAGTACTTCGGCTTCGTGCATGCTGTAATATCCGGAGGGCATTCCCAGCAGTCCGGTCATTCCGACTTCATACGGATTCTCATATTGTACTTCCATTTTTCCTTTGAAAGTATATACTACAGGGGCATTCAGTTTCTCGGAAAGCGCGATTACTTCCTCGTGTGCTCCCCGACAGCCGATGCCGCAGAAAAGAGTAATGCGTTTATGATTGTTCAGCAAGTCTGCCAATTGTGCCAAGTCTTCTTCTGCCGGACAGACTTCAGGCGGGGCAGGATAATTTTTTACCGAAGAATCGGCAGAGACGGAAGATGCTTTGGCAAGATCTCCCGGCAGCCCGACGACGGCTACCCCTTTTCGGGTAATGGCTGTCTGAATGGCCGATTGAAGCATACGTGGAAATTGTCCGGGAGTCGTCGCTACTTCATTATAGTAGCTGCAATCGTTAAAGAGCTTTATGGTATTGGTTTCCTGAAAGTATTCAGTTCCGAATTCTCCGCTGGGGATGGTAGAAGCGATTGCAATGACCGGTGCTCCCGACCGTTGGGCATCGTATAGTCCATTGATGAGATGAACATGCCCCGGTCCGCTGCTGCCCGCACAGCATCCTATTCGTCCGGTCAGTTGTGCTTCGGCTGCTGCGGCATAGGCTCCGGTTTCTTCATGACGTACATGTATCCATTGTATTTTATGATTCTTTCTGACAGCTTCGTTTACTTCGTTTAAACTATCGCCCGTCACGGCATAGATACGTTCTACACCGGATTCAACTAAAGTGTCTATCAGTTGTTCTGCTATTTTTTTTGCCATATTTATAATAGGTTTAGGATTGATTCTTAATGTAATAACAGATGTATGCCAAGAAAAGTTCTGTTTTAACATATGCTAATAAGTCCGTTGTGTCGGTACACATCGCGGGTTTTGTGTTAAAAATAATTTTGTAACAACTTTTTAGTATCGGAAAGGAAACAATTGTGATATCCATTTGTTATCTTTATAGGCGAAATCTTAACCTAATGTTTTTAACCTCTTAATAGCAGTAGAAAATGGATAGAAAGCAAATCGGCGTGTATGCCGGTAAAGTCTGGCAATTGTTGAGTAACAATGAGAAATGGGGCTATGGTACCTTAAAGAGAAAGTCCGGGTTGAAGGATAAGGAATTGGGTGCCGCTCTGGGCTGGTTATCGAGAGAAAATAAGATAGAGTTCTACGAATGTGATGAAGAGCTTTATGTATATCTCTGCGTAAATGTTTATATTGGATAAAAGAATGTCTGATGTTTTGATGAGAACAAATTAAATCCCCGAAGGTACATCTTGGTAGATGAGGCTTCGGGGATTCTGTTTTTTTATTCTTTCTCTTTCTTGTGTATTTTCATTTCAATGAGGAAAGCTGTCAGTAGTCCCGCACCGCCGAAGAGAAGTACACATGCGCCATATACGATACTTGCCTGACGTTCCACATCCCAGTTTCTGGAGTTGGTATATCCCGGAAATGCGTTGATACAGATGAAGAAGGCAACCAGCAGACCCAGTCCTATTCCGAGCATCAGCAGACCACTTTTCAAAGATCCGAAAGTGAACCGGGAACGGGAGTAGTTAAGGTTGAGAGATAAGTTGCTGTTAATTTCTCCAGTGTTGAGCTTGTCAGCCAGTTTTTCAATCATGGCTATCCGCTCTTTCTTACATACAAAAAGTTCAAATAATTTGTAGATTCCTAATGTAATAGTACCTACTACCAAGGGAATGGTGATAAAATCCATCATAATTATACTGTTTTTAAGTGAATATTTTCGTTCTTTGTATCGTTTGACGCAGTGGATGGAAAAAGGTTACACAGAAAAGCAGATAATTTGGATTCCTGCATTTTTCCTTTCCCGAACTGTAACCTTTTGTAACGGTCGGCGTCTAAAGAGTCAAGATGGAACAGAAAGACGAATCATACTATATTAAACGCATACTGGAGGGAGAAACGGAACATTTTTCCGTATTTCTTGACCGCTATAGTCGTCCGTTGTATGCGCTGATAGTACAGATTGTCGGTTGCCACGAAGATGCGGAAGAATTGCTTCAGGATGTTTTTCTGAAAGCTTTTCGCCATTTGAATCGTTATAAAGGAGAGTGCCGGTTTTCTACGTGGATTTATCGCATTGCTTACAATGCCGCTATCTCGGCTACCCGGAAAAAGAAGCAGGAACTGCTTTATATAGAAGAGAACACTATTAATAATGTACCCGATGATGTAGCGGACAGTGTGCTTGCCCGGGCAGAGGACGAAGAACAGGTAGATCGTCTGAGCAGGGCAATAGATCAGTTGAACGGAGAAGAGAAAGCATTGATTACTTTGTTCTATTATGAAGAAAAGTCACTGGAAGAGATCGGTGAGGTACTGAAAATATCGATTAGTAATGTAAAGGTCAGACTTCATCGTACCCGGAAAAAGATCTGTGTATTGATGAATAATAAATAAGAAGAGGAGATATGGAAGAGGAAAGAAAGATAAAAGAGAATACGGGCAATATGCTGAAACAAGCATTGGAACGGAGGCAAACGGAACAACTGTCTTCCAATTTTTCGTATCGGATGATGGAGCGTATTCATCTGGAAGCCGAGAAGCAGACGAAACGGAAAACGAGCATAGGGTGGGTGGCTTTGCTGGTATCCGTTCTGGCGTTGGTGGGACTTGGTATCTACGTACTTACTTTTTATCTCGACTTCAGTTTTGCCGGTATTATGCCGAAAATGAATCTCCGGCAGGATTCTTCTTTGTTTGCATTCTATGTATATATTGCTTTGTTGGCGTTGGTCTTGCTCGCGTTAGATTATTGGCTGCATAAGAAGTATATCTGGAAATAATTCTGTTACTTTGCATAACAATTAAAGCATTGCGAAGAAACAAGAAGAAATAATGAGAAGTTTTGCCTCTGACAATAATTCCGGTGTGCATCCATTGGTGATGGAAGCATTGAGCCGGGCGAACGCGGATCATGCGTTAGGTTATGGTGATGATCAATGGACGGAAGAAGCCGTAGCTAAGATAAAAGAAACTTTTACCCCGGACTGTGTACCTCTGTTTGTATTCAATGGTACGGGCAGTAATGTGGTGGCGTTGCAAGTGATGACCCGTCCGTATCATTCTATTTTCTGTGCGGAAACTGCCCATATTTATGTAGACGAATGCGGTTCTCCCGTTAAGATGACCGGTTGCCAGATTCGTCCCATTGCCACAGCCGATGGTAAGCTGACTCCCGAATTAATGCAACCTTATCTGCATGGCTTTGGCGACCAGCACCATTCGCAACCCAGAGCGCTTTACCTTTCCCAATGTACCGAACTCGGAACGATTTATACTCCCGAAGAGCTGAAACGCCTGACTGACTTTGCCCATCTGAACGGTATGTATGTCCACATGGACGGAGCAAGAATAGCCAATGCCTGTGCCGCTCTCCGTCTTTCCCTTAAAGAGCTGACTGTAGACTGTGGTGTAGACATCCTAAGTTTCGGTGGAACTAAAAATGGGCTGATGATGGGAGAATGTGTGATTATATTTAATAAAGATCTGCAAAGAGAAGCCCGCTTTGTCCGAAAGCAATCTGCCCAGTTGGCTTCTAAGATGCGTTATCTTTCCTGTCAGTTTACTGCCTATCTGACCGATGATTTGTGGCTGAAGAATGCCGCTCATGCCAATAAGATGGCAGGCAAGCTTTATCAGGCACTGAAGGAACTGCCGGAAGTTACCTTCACTCAAAAGCCGGAGAGCAACCAGTTGTTTCTGACCATGCCCCGCCCGACTATCGACCGGATGCTGGAATCTTATTTTTTCTATTTCTGGAATGAAGCGAATAATGAGATCCGTCTGGTGACTTCTTTTGATACTACGGAAGAGGATGTAAATCAATTTATTCGACTTTTGAGACGTTAAAAGAGAAGAATGGAACAACAAAAGCGCCTATAATACTGTTGTAATAAGAAGTTTGGGACTAACTTTGTCCCCATATTTTTTCTTATTATGATGGATACTAGACGAAACGGACTAATATTGTTGGCGCTATTGTTGTTGACACGAACTACTATACATGCGCAGACTGACTCTATGGGCAAAGATTTGCCGGTAGATTCTGTCTCTATAGTAACGTCGGACTCACTCCAGGCAAAGCGTAGCTTTTTCAAGAAGTTTCTCGACTACTTTAATGACGCCAATAAGGAAAAGAAAAATAAAAAATTCGATTTCAGTGTCATTGGTGGTCCTCATTATTCCAGTGACACAAAGTTTGGGCTTGGATTGGTGGCAGCAGGTCTGTATCGCACAGACCGCAATGATACGATTTTTCCTCCTTCGAATGTTTCTCTTTATGGAGATGTCTCTACTGTTGGATTCTACCTGTTGGGTGTAAGAGGCAATCACCTGTTCCCACAAGAAAAATACCGCTTGAATTATAACCTTTATTTTTATTCTTTCCTCAGCCTTTATTGGGGAAGGGGATATGATAATGGAGCGAACTCTGATAATGAAAGTGACTATAAACGCTTTCAGGCACAGGTGAAAGTAGACTTCATGTTCCGTGTAGCGAAGAGTTTCTATATCGGGCCAACGGCTGTGTTTGATTATATAGACGGACGTGACTTTGAGAAACCGGAGCTTTGGGAAGGCATGTCGGCACGGACTACCAATACGAGTCTCGGGCTTTCCCTCCTTTATGATTCCCGTGATTTTCTGACAAATGCCTATCGGGGATATTATCTGCGGATCGACCAACGATTTAGTCCGGCTTTTCTTGGCAATAAATATGCTTTCAGCAGTACGGAACTGACGACCAGCTATTACCATCCGGTATGGAAAGGCGGGGTATTGGCAGGGCAGTTTCACACTTTGCTGAATTATGGCAATCCTCCGTGGGGATTGATGGCAACACTCGGAAGTTCTTACTCGATGCGTGGTTATTATGAAGGGCGCTATCGCGACAAGTGTGCAATGGATGCACAGATAGAACTCCGTCAGCATGTCTGGAAGCGGAACGGAGTTGCCGTATGGGCAGGAGCGGGAACTGTATTTCCGCGCTTCTCCGATTTTACGCCGAAACATATTCTTCCCAATTACGGTTTCGGCTACCGCTGGGAATTTAAGAAGAGAGTAAATGTACGTTTGGATTTAGGGTTTGGCAAGCACCAGACCGGATTTATATTTAATATCAATGAAGCTTTTTAAGAACATAAAGAAATGGTTTGAAAATCAGGAACACTTGTTCTATTTGTTCCTGATTGTTCTGATAATGCCCAACATCGTTCTGTGTTTTACAGAACCTTTGCCGCTAATGGCGAAAGTATGCAATGTGTTGTTGCCTTTTGCCTGTTACTATCTGTTGATGACTTTGTCCCGCAACTGTGGTAAGATGCTTTGGATTCTGTTCGTGTTCCTGTTTTTCGGAGCCTTCCAGATCGTGCTGCTCTATCTGTTCGGACAGTCCATCATCGCTGTAGATATGTTTCTGAATTTGGTAACGACCAATTCGAGTGAAGCGATGGAATTGCTGGACAACTTATTGCCGGCTATCGTCACTGTAGTCCTGCTATATATCCCTGCTCTCATATTGGGTATGATTTCGATTCTCCGCAAGCGCCGGCTTTCTGTGGAATTTATCCGCAGAGAACGGAAAAGAGCTTTTGTGCTGCTGGGAATCTCCCTTCTGGCTCTTGCCGGTGCTTATTGGGAAGACTCCCGGTATGAACTGAAATCGGACCTGTACCCTTTCAATGTATGCTATAACGTGGGACTTGCTTTTCAACGGACAGCATTGACACAAAATTACCGCCACACCTCGAAAGAGTTCACTTTTCATGCTAAAGCCACTCATCCGGCGGATAAGCGCGAAGTGTACGTAATGGTAGTAGGAGAAACATCCCGCGCATTGAACTGGCAACTATACGGATATGAACGTGAGACAAATCCACTGTTGTCCCGTCAACCGGGAATCGTTGCTTTCCCGAAAGTTCTGACAGAATCCAATACCACCCACAAAAGCGTACCCATGCTGATGTCCGGTATTACCGCCTGTAACTTCGATTCCATTTACTATCAGAAAGGAATCATCACAGCCTTTAGCGAAGCTGGTTACCGGACGGCCTTTTTTTCCAATCAGCGTTATAATCATTCTTTCATCGATTTCTTCGGGATGGAAGCCGACACATTTGATTTTATAAAAGAAGACTCGCCGGATGCGGCATACAATCCTTCCGACGATGAACTGCTGAAACTGGTAGAAAAAGAATTGGCGAAAGGGAACCGGAAACAGTTTATCGTGCTTCATACATACGGTTCTCATTTCAATTACCGCGAACGTTATCCGTCGGAAGATGCCTTCTTCCTGCCTGACTATCCGGTAGAAGCAGAAGTAAAGTATCGTGATAATCTGGTGAATGCTTACGATAACACTATCCGTTATACGGATGGTTTCCTGGCACGTCTGATTCATATGCTTGAAGAGCAGCAGGTGGATGCTGCCATGCTCTACACCTCTGATCACGGAGAAGATATTTTTGATGATTCGCGTCATCTGTTTCTTCATGCTTCTCCGGTTCCTTCTTATTATCAACTCCATGTCCCTTTCCTGATATGGATGTCCGACATCTATCGGGAAACGTATCCGGAACATTGGAAAGCAATGGTGGAGAATAAGGATAAAAATATATCTTCCAGCTGTTCGTTCTTTCCTACCATGCTGGAACTGGGGGGAGTGGAAACCTCTTATCGCAACGACGCATACTCTGTGGTCAGCCCTCTTTACACCATGAAGCCGAGAGTATATCTGAATGACCATAATGAACCCCGTCCGTTAGATGATCTGGGAATGAGAAAGCCGGACTTCCAGATGCTGAAAGCAACAGGATTTAAGTATTAGGTATCAGGTATTGATCGTAGCGTCGTGTAGCTCTGCCTATACAGCTACGGTGTAATACCTAATACTTATTCATTAATCCTTGTTAATTCTTTTATCCAAAAGCAGGATTGGCGTGTTATTTGCGATATAGAAGTATGAACGATTAAATTCATAAAACATGGCCTATATAGATTATTATAAGATTCTTGGAGTTGACAAAAGTGCTTCTCAGGATGATATAAAAAAGGCTTTTCGTAAGTTGGCCCGTAAGTATCATCCTGACCTGAACCCTAATGACCCGAGTGCAAAGGACAAGTTTCAGGAGATAAATGAAGCCAATGAAGTATTGAGTGACCCCGAGAAACGTAAGAAGTATGACGAATACGGGGAGCACTGGAAACATGCTGATGAGTTCGAAGCTCAGAAAAGAGCACAGCAACAAGCAGGTGGCTATGGCGGTGCCGGCGGATTCGGAGGATTCGGTGGTGCAGGTCAGGGATTCTCTGATGGCAACGGAACATATTGGTATTCGTCCGACGGTGGTGAAGGGTTCTCCGGAGGCAATGCCGGTGGTTTCTCTGATTTCTTCGAATCGATGTTCGGACATCGGGGCAGGGGACAAGGCTCTGCCGGATTCCGTGGACAGGACTTTAATGCTGAACTTCATCTTTCCCTTCGTGATGCTGCTCAGACGCATAAACAGATATTGACCGTTAATGGTAAACAAGTACGTATTACCATTCCGGCAGGTGTGGCCGACGGACAGGTGATTAAACTGAAAGGCTACGGAGCCGAAGGGGTGAACGGAGGCCCGGCAGGTGACCTGTACATCACGTTCGTCATTGCCGAAGACCCTGTGTTCAAACGCTTGGGTGATGATTTGTACGTAGATGTGGAAGTAGACCTCTATACTGCTGTATTAGGTGGTGAAAAAGTGGTTGACACGCTGGACGGTAAAGTGAAGCTGAAGATTAAGCCGGAGACTCAGAACGGTACGAAAGTACGTCTGAAAGGTAAGGGATTCCCGGTTTATAAGAAGGAAGGACAATCCGGTGACTTGATAGTGACCTATTCCGTCAAGATTCCGACGAATCTGACAGAAGCGCAGAAGGAGTTGTTCCGTCAATTACAGAGTATGAACTAAAATGAATGAGCACTATGCAGACCGAATTAATTATTGTCAGTGAATACTGTCACAAATGTCATATTGAACCTTCATTCATTGAGATGCTGGAAGAAGGTGGTTTGATAACTGTACGTACCGAAGCCGGCGAGCATTATCTGCTTGTCTCCGAACTTCCGAATGTGGAACGTTATAGCCGGATGTACTATGACTTATCCATTAATATGGAAGGCATCGACGCCATTCATCATATGCTGGAAAGGATGGAAGGGATGAGGCGTGAAATTGCTTCTCTCCGCAAACAACTCATGCTGTTTCGGGAAAAAGAAATAGAAGAAGCAGACTGGTAAAATGAAGCCTCTGTTTGGTGCAAACGGAGGCTCTATTTATAGTAAACAGAGGCTCTGATTCATATGAACGGAGCCTCTGTTTTATTAGGACGGTTACAGTACAAAGAAAGCTATCCGATGTACGTACAGATTTCTCTCAGATAGCGTGCATCCGTTTCATCAAAGCTATTCAGCGTATCGCTGTCGATGTCCAGCACTCCGATGACATTTCCCTCTTTTATAACAGGCACTACTATTTCCGACTTGGAGTTGGAACTGCAAGCTATATGGCCGGGAAACTGCTCTACATCAGGAACAATCAGCGTCTGCGCCTCCTTCCATGCCGTACCGCAAACTCCTCTGCCGAAACGAATGCGTGTGCAGGCGATAGGCCCTTGAAACGGTGCTAATACAAGTTCGTCGCCTTCCACCAGATAAAAGCCCACCCAGAAAAAGTGGAAAGTCTGCTTCAGTGCGGCAGCTATATTCGCCAAGTTAGCGATAAGATTCGTTTCTGAACTTACCAATGCTTGTAGCTGTGGAAGCAGCTCACGATATTTCTCTTCCTTGCTGCCTGTGTGGATCAGTAAATTTTCTGCCATTTCTTTTCTATTTGATTTGGTTTAAGATACCAGGGTCTTTTATCTTGTCATCTTCTGCGAAGAAAATGATTTTCGTCAGTATCTCCGCAGTTTTCGGGTCTTCATCTACAAAAGGCAGGAACAGTCGTCCGCGACTTTGCGAGTGTACCGGAAGAACGGCTATTTGTGCGCCGCCTTCTTTATGAATAACACCGCTGCCCAGATGAATGTTGTATTTGCCCAACTTGCCTTCGATGTATGCAAAGTTTCCTTTTACCTTCACGTTGTTGAAATGGAACAAAGGCAGCGTGAGTTCCACCAATGCACGGCGCATCTCAATTGTAGAATGACTGGTTTCCGGATCTACACTTCCGGCATGTGCCACACTGACAGCAAGATCCACGTCTCTCATCACTTCGGAGAAGATCACGGGCGGAATCTCCGAAATCTTCATCGGCTTATAATCCTGACGGTTGTGGAAGCAGACAAATTCCAGTGTGGGAGCTTCGATGTCGGCAGGAGAGAACCAGTCCGCCATCGCATAGATGGTGGCGATAATGTTCTCTTTATAATATATCTTCTGAAGCCCGTCCTCGTAGTCGGCTACCCAGCGGCGTCCTTTCAGTACGGCAACCGTTTTCTGCGGCTGAATCTGATTTCCGGCATACCGGCGGGATTGCGTAGCATCTTCCTCTTCCGGGGTGGGAAGATACAATTCGCGGAATACCTGCTTGAAAGGCTGGCGGATGGATTTGTCGAACAGGAATTTCTGATAGGCATGCCAGTTGCCGCTTGCATGCAAGTCTGTGGGGTGAGCAATGCGCAACTCATCTTTCGGAGTCAGCGGAAGACACATGTTGTCGGCTGTAATCAATAATCCGTCAGTATAGAAACCAGTCCTGCCATTGCTGGTGAAGACCAGATTTTTCAGTAACGGCCAGATCACCGGGTTCTTCATCAGTTTACGCAATTCGCTTTCTTCAAAACGGGTACAGTCTTCCATTGCCTGTTCGAGCATGATACGCGAACGGGCGTGCTGGTCTTTCAGTTTTTTGTGTACCGCTTTCAGTTCTTCCACGTATGGATGCTTTTTCAGTTTGGGAGGCAGGCTGTTCAGTTCTTTTCCGGCTCTTAGTTGTTTGATTTCCGGTTTGCCCTCATTGTTGACCTGCACGTATACTTCCACGCCCTCTATTTCTTTAGGGGTCAGGTAAGGGATGATTTCTTTGACCAGTTCCGTCTCCATGCTCCATGTCAGGCGGGTGACATCTCCGTAACCGGAGTTGCGTGCCAGGTTTTGCAGGGCGATAGCGACTGCTTTCTTTTCGCTTTCCTGCCTTTGTGCGCCGAATTCCTTGCTTTCTTTCAGGAACTTTTGCAGGAACTGATAACGTTCGAGCAATTCTTTATCCGCTTTCCGTCCCAACGGGATCAGCCCGTAGCTCATCAGCAGGTCTTTATTTCGCTTCGCTATGATTTCTTTTTTTGCATCTGCCGCTTTCGTCTTACCGTTGACGGCATCGGCAAATTTACGGGCACGGGTATGAGTATTGCTTAACGAAATATACTTGGCAGCATTGTATACTACCTCAAAACGTTCCTTGCCGATGGTCTTATAAGCCTCCTTGAACCAGCTGATGTCAAAAGCACCTTCCTGAAGGTCTTCTATATCAATCGGGGTGTAGCGGGCGATGATCGCTTTCTTCTTATCGTCGAAACACTCGCTGGTATGGGCATGGAAGTAGTAGGCGGCACTTTCCAGCCCTTTCCATCCGGTCGCTTTTTCGGTGAGTTCCAGCCATTGCGGGGCGAACATGGCAGCTTCCACCAGTCGTATATGGCTGATGTCGGCTTGGCGGGCCAGCTCCTTCAGTGTATCACTGTCATCGTCCGGAGATGGATAACAGGCATGGAGCAGACTGCTCAATACTCCCCGTTTGGTGTTGCGCCAGTTGTAACTGTCGCGGATGAAAGTGTCTTTGCCGAACGCTTGCAGGATGCGGATCAGTGTTTCCGCTCCGTAGACACGGTGCAGTTCTTCAGCCAGGCGGGTGACTTGGGTTTCGGAGTCTCCCCGTTGCAGCTCTATTTCCAGAATCCGGTTCACTACCTTCTGTGTCAGCGAATGGAAGAGAGGATGACAACGGTCGTCCAATGCCGTAGTCACATCTTTGATGCGTGTGGGGGAATTGATACGTCCCATCAGTTCCCTGTATATTTCTTCGGCAGGAATGAGCCCTAACATCCATGCGTGGGCAAAGTCCATACTTTGCAGGTAGACTTCGGTCTCTTCCAGTTCGGGAGTATGTTCCATGTAATTGGTGAGCTTGTAGAGCTGGTAGCGTACGGTGAAATAACGGGTGAAGAGCGCATCATTGATGGGATGCTGAGGCGCATCAAGCCAGAAGCGTACGAACTTGTTGTTATGTATCGGATAAACGATCTCCCTTGCTCCGTATTCTTGTTTGTCTCTGAGCCATGTATGCTTATTGGTGTATTGACGGAAGATATTCTTCGCATTGAGCAGGGGCAGCAACTGTAAAAGCATATTGACGGAGAACTGCTGATAGGTTGCTTCATTTCTGTACTCATGTGCCAGTCCGTCGATAATATCCTCTATCTGTGTGTAATAAGTCAGCTTGCGGAGTGACTTTTGTAACCCGCGGTAAGTGAAGCCTGCATACATCTTATTGATAAGCGGTTCGAACGTGTTGAGCGATTGGATAGCCGCTTCTTTGTCTTCCTGCTCTTCTTCGTCAAATTCATCGTCCTCGTCGTCTTCTATTTCATTAGGAGCGCCGGTAGATGCCAGCATGAATTTCATCATCAGCAACTTGTCGTAACTTCCGATTTCCTGTTGGTAGAAATCCTGCCAGAGCTCCGGGAGTCCGAGTTCGCTCAGTCCGTCGTAGTGCTTGTACCAGTTCAGTAACACACTGTTGCCCACCAGACGTACCTCGCCGTATTTATCAGTGAATTCGTCTTCTTTATGTTTTTCGATATATTTGTTCAGCTTGTCGAAGATTGCCTTGGCTTTTCCCAGACGGATAAACTCAAATGCTTTCTTAACGTTGAATCCGGCATCGGGAGTAATAGCGGGCAGGTTGACCTCAAACGCGGGATCGTATAACCCGAAGCCATTCTCTCGGGTATAGTTACTTGTCGTACTCTGTTCCGTGCCGTCTCCGATGAGCGATTCGATCAGAATCTTCTCCTTGGCATTCGGCTTCTGAATCTCTCTGACTGTGGACAGCAGTTCCCGATAACTCTCCTTTAGGAAATCTACGTTACGGATGGTCTTCATCATATCCAGTCCTGCCAGGCGACGTTCGGCATTCTTGTTGCTCAGCAATCGGCGGATACTGCCGGTCAGTTGTTCTTTCGGCTGTTTCATCAGCAGGTTGATGGCATTGATGCGCATCTCACTATATTTGAAACGGAGCAGTTCTTCTATACTCTGATATTGTTCGGGGGACAGGGACATTTCGGACAATACCTTGTATGCCTCGTCCCGTATGTCTGTCGAGCGGTCACCGAGCGATTGCAGCACATATTCCTGTTCCACTTTGCTTTCGGTATGGGCCATAACGATTCCGATATAGCTGGCACGGCTGTAAGACTCTAGTGCGGGAAGATACTCGCAAAGTTCCTCCCTCAGCCGGGCATCGTTGGTCATCCATGCGATGTACGCCATTTTGAGAACTACGTCCGAACGGGTAAGTATGATGCTGTCCCAGGGAAATACGTAGGGTGAATAAGTCTCCTTGGCAGAAATGGACTGATAGACTTGTTTCAGGTATTCGTATTGGCGGACAGCCTCTTCCGGTGTTTCAAAATAATCGCTGAGTGCGGGAGTCTCCTTATTATCGCTATACCGGCTCAGATAAAGACCGTCCATATAAAGAGGAAGGATGGCCGCCACGACTTTTGGGTCGTCGTGCCACACTTCGAATGCGTCTTTGCTGATCAGATGATTCATTTGAGATGATTGCGTACAGCGCAGGAAGTACAATAACGTCTGTATCTGATGCTTGGCACCTTTTCTGATGATATCCGGCACGATGACTCTTATCTCATCAGTATCATAGAATCCGATGCTCCACAAAGCCAGATAAAGTTCGACTGTATCTTTGCTTTGCAGGGTGTTGCGGGCAGCTTCGGGATGATTCAGGAAATTCCAGATCAGATCTACATACTTGTTGGTGATCCGTTCGCTGCTGTCCTGTTCACCGATTCCGGTGCATACGGCGATGCTTCGTTTGACGGAGGCAAAACGTTGCAGCCCATTGTGATAGATAATGGAGAACAGGTAGAGGTAACTTTCGGGGCATCCTTCGTCCATCGTTTCTACGATGGCTTGGCGCAGTCCTTCCTGTAGTTTGGCAGCCAGCAGCAGTTTGCCTTCCAATTCCAGCAACGGACGGTGTCCGCTGATGGCGATGGCGTGGAGATACCAGCGTTGCAGGCGGTTAGCGTTGTTTTCGCTGGTCAGTACTTGATGCAGGTATTCGATAACAGTTTCGTTACCTTGTGCTATTTGGGCAGCCAGCCAGTAGGAAGAGTTCATATAGCCACTGAATTCTTCTATATCTTCCGGTGTATTTCCTCCTTTTAAGATGGCCTCTACCGAGAATCCGGTGGCACGCAACTTCAGAAACTGGAGCCATGCGTCTCTGGCGTGGTCCAGATGGTTGGACGGATGAGTGGAGCGCTGGGCGCGGCGGTCGTATCCGATGGTATGCGGGCAGCGTGCTTCGAGTTGCAGATAAGTACGGAACAAAGTGGCAAATTCGTCGCCCAGCATATAGTGGAACAGTTTGTGCAGCTTGCCGTCCATCAGGTTGGCAATGCTTTCGATGTTTTCTTCCCGGATGATTTCTTCCAGACGGGGTTCCAGTATCTCACTGAATATACCATATCGGCCTCCCATATCCAAATCTTCCATGAACATGTCGAACAGGGTAAGCGTTTCCGGCTCCAGACTTGTTTTTTCCTTTAGTAAACTCTCCAAATAGGGGTTTAGCAGCTTGTTCAATTTGTCGTTGTAAGTAATTCTCATGACTTTAAGCTTTTAGAGTTTTTATTTCAGTTACCAAAGTCTTCCTGACAGCATTGCCAGCCGGATAAAGGTAAGTGTAGATTCTTCTTTCAGTTGGATGGGGGAGGATAACTCTCCGAGTTCCGCATCATTCAGAAAGATGCGGAAGATTCCGTCTTCATAAGATTGCAGAGCATTGATGATGGCTTCGGCTTCTGCAGCCGGCTTGCCGTTATAGTTGGCTCCAAAGTCTACTTTGCCGGCGGCGGCCTTGTCCTCCATCTCTTCGCGGGTGAGGTATTTCAGCATTTCACTTTGTAGCAGGCGTTCGTTGTATTCGCTTACTTGCCAGCTGACAACCGCTTCAATCAGCTCCTGTACACTGGCAGGAGCAACGGGGAAATCGACCGGCATCTTTTCGATGCTGCATTTCCTTTTTCCTAATTGTTTCACTTGTATATATGCTTTCATACTTATTCTTATTTATCAAGTTGAGTTCCCATCGGAGCATAAAAACGGACTTCACGAAGAGTGATCTCTTCGATATTCCATTTAATTTTCTGAGACGCTTCGAGTGCCAGTATCAGAATTTGTGTATTTGATAAATCTGCAAAATGTAGCTTATCCTCGTGTAAAGGTCTGAGTCTAAACGTCATATTTCCCTCTTTTAATAAGTTGTAGATTGCTATTACTCTCTTTTTGTACAAAAGTACTGAATAATAATGAAAAAGGAGTGAAATGGGAGGGGGATATTTTTGAGGACAATGAGAATACTAATGTTGTGAGATTTAGTAAGTTCCCTTTGGAAAGAAGAGGACAAAAAAAGCATCCGCTTCGTTAGAAGGGATGCTTTTATCGTGAATCACCCTTTCCGGGTTATTTTTTGTAGAAAGCCAAGTCTTCTTTATCCATATTCTTGATAAAGTTAGTATGCTTCGTTACTTCCGCTTCTGCGAAGTTCAGATATACATGTGCAGACTTGGAGAACAGGTCGGCAGCTTTGCTTGCATCCTGAATCAGCAGGTGGCACATGATGATATCAGCAGCCATTTCCATCAGTCTGCGGGCTGTGAAGTCGAGCAGTTCCTGATCCTGAGCCTCTTTAACGGCATTGGTGCTGGCTTCGAACTGGTCAGCCATCTTTTTCAGGCGAGACATCAGCGGTTCCATTTCCGGTGAGCAGGGAACGGTTTCGAATTCGCGGATGGTAGCAAGGTAAGAACCGTTGGTTACGTAGCGGATAGCAGCTACAGTCTGCAACTGAGTCGTACCTTCGTAGATGCTGGTGATACGTGCGTCGCGGTAGATGCGCTGGCAGGCATATTCCATCATGAAGCCCGAACCTCCGTGAATCTGGATACAGTCGTAAGCATTCTGATTAGCGTATTCAGAGTTCATACCTTTGGCAAGCGGAGTGAAGCTGTCTGCCAGTTTGGCGTATTTCTTCTGTTCCAGACGTTCTTCCGGAGTCAGTTTGCGTTCGCGGGAGATGTCATCCAGTGCTTTGTAGATGTCTACGTAGCGGGCTGTCTGATAAAGCAGTGCACGTCCGGCATCCAGTTTTCCTTTCATAATGGCCAGCATGTCGTATACGGCAGGGAACTCGATAATTGCTTTTCCGAACTGCTTGCGGTCTTTGGCATACGCCAGTCCTTCGTTGTAAGCAGCCTGGCTCAATCCTACCGATTGTGCGGCGATACCCAGACGGGCACCGTTCATCAAGGCCATTACGTATTTGATCAGACCGAGTTTGCGGTCACCGCAAAGTTCGGCTTTTGCATTCTTATAAACCAGTTCGCAGGTAGGAGAACCGTGAATACCTAACTTATGTTCGATACGGCGTACATCAACACCGCCCTGACGTTTGTCATAGATGAACATAGACAGACCACGACCATCTCTGGTTCCTTCTTCCGAACGGGCAAGTACCAGATGGATATCTGCGTCGCCGTTGGTGATGAAACGTTTCACACCGTTCAGCAGCCAGCATCCGTCTTTTTCGCTGTAAGTTGCTTTCAGCATCACTGCCTGAAGGTCGGAACCGGCATCCGGTTCGGTGAGGTCCATAGACATCGTTTCGCCCTGGCATACGCGAGGGATGAAACGGCTGTGCTGGTCGGCATTACCGAATTCATACAGTGTTTCGATACAGTCCTGCAGAGACCAGATGTTTCCGAAACCTGCATCGGCAGCGGCAACGATTTCAGCACACATGGTGTACGGAGTGATCGGGAAGTTCAGACCACCGAAACGGCGGGGCATTGTCATTCCGTTCAGTCCGGCTTTCACCATCGCGTCCAGATTTTCTTTCGTACCGGAAGCGTATTCCACCCGTCCGTTGGCACAGTGAGGACCTTCTTCGTCAACGCCTTCAGCGTTTGCATTGATAATTTCGCCTGTTATTTCTCCGGTGATCTCCAATACTTTATCGTAAGAGTCGAGTGCATCCTCAAAATCCAGGGGAGCGTAGTCGAATTCATCTTTATCTCTGTAGTTGCGTTCTTTGAGTTCGCAAATACGTTTCATCATCGGATTGTTCAAGTGATACTTGAGTTCCGGTATTTCTGTGTAAAAATTTGCCATCTTTCTTTACTTGCTATTCTGTTTATAATACTTAATCATCTTCGGCACAACTTCTTCGATGGTTCCGTTGATTACGTAGTCGGCAATCGTATTGATCGGAGCATCCGGATCGTTGTTGATAGAGATGATGATACCACTTTCCTGCATACCGGCGATATGCTGGATTTGTCCTGAGATACCACAAGCAATGTAGAGTTTCGGACGAACCGTTACACCTGTCTGACCAATCTGACGGTCATGTTCTGCAAAACCTGCGTCGACAGCGGCGCGGCTTGCACCTACTTCTGCGTGAAGTTCTTTGGCCAGGCTGAACAGCAAGTCGAAGTTTTCTTTGGAACCTACTCCGTAACCACCGGCGATGATGATCGGAGAGCCTTTCAGGTTGTTCTTCGCTTTTTCTACGTGGCGTTCGATTACTTTGACCACATAGTCTGTGTCGGCTACGTACTTCTTCACATCGTGGCGGATCACTTCTCCCTGATAAGCCGGAGAAACGATTTCCTTCTTCATCACACCTTCGCGAACGGTTGCCATCTGTGGGCGGTGTTCGGGGTTCACGATCGTTGCAACGATGTTACCGCCGAATGCCGGACGGATCTGGTACAACAGGTTTTTATAAACTATTCCTGCTTTCTTGTCTTCGTGGTCGCCGATTTCCAGTGAGGTACAGTCGGCAGTCAAACCGCTGGTCAAAGCAGAGGAAACACGCGGACCGAGGTCACGACCGATAACGGTTGCACCCATCAGGCAGATTTGCGGTTTTTCTTCTTTGAAGAGATTGACCAGAATAGAAGTGTGGGGAAGTGAAGTATAGGGATAAAGTCCTTTGCCGTCGAAAACGTGGAGTTTGTCTACTCCGTAAGGAAGGATTTGCTTTTCAATTTCTTTGAGGCCGGTGCCGGCAACTACTGCTTCGAGTTGGCAGTTGAGTTCGTTAGCCAACGAACGACCTTTTGTCAGAAGCTCCAGGCTGACGTCTGCGACGATGCCTTCTTCTATTTCGCAATATACAAATAAGTTATTCATGATTATCCGATGGTATGGTTAGCTAACAGTTCAACAATCAGTTCTTCCACATCACGGTCGCTGCCGCTGATGGTTTTGCTCTCTTTAGCCTGGAACACGATGTTCTGAATGGCTTTTACTTTCGTAGGCGAACCGGAAAGACCACACTGGGCGAGGTCACCGTTTACATCCGCTACGCTCCATTCTGTCAGATTCAGATAGTCGCGCTTGTCATACAAGTCGGTATAGTCGAGGTTACCTTGTTGTTTTTCCGTCACGGTTTTAGCATGTTTGTACTTCTGCACCAGCTTCGCGTTGCGCGGGCGGCAGGGAGCAGCCGAGCCGTTGACTGTGATAACGATAGGCAGCGGACCTTCCACTGTTTCAACACCACCGTCGATGTGGCGTTTCACTTTGATTTTGCCGTCACCTACTTCGAGAATCTCTTCAGCGTATGTGATTTGCGTCAGTCCAAGTTTTTCTGCCACCTGCGGACCTACCTGTGCCGTATCACCGTCGATAGCCTGACGACCGCCGATAATAATGTCGCACTCACCGATTTTGCGGATAGCAGTTGCCAGAGCGTAGCTTGTAGCCAGCGTATCTGCACCGGCAAAAGCACGGTCAGTCAGCAAATAACCATTATCGGCACCACGGAAAAGTCCTTCACGAATAATATCAGCAGCGCGTCCCGGTCCCATTGTCAGAATGGTTACGGTAGAGCCTGGGTGAGCATCTTTCAGGCGAAGAGCTTGCTCAAGGGCATTCAGGTCTTCGGGGTTGAAGATGGCAGGGAGTGCCGCACGGTTAATAGTGCCGTCGGCTTTCATGGCATCTTTCCCAACGTTACGTGTGTCGGGAACTTGTTTTGCCAATACAACAATTTTCAAACTCATGCTATTAATTTTAGTATTAGTATTTCTACAAGTTAGCAGCCAGTAGTCAAGTAGTAAGTATCTTGCTATTCAAACTATCCGGTTAACTATCAGCGTGCAAAATTACTCAAACACTTGGTTCTGACAAGAAATACGAGTAAAAAATGCACAGTATTAAGTTTTTTGAGCAAATGAGGAGGAAAATAAACTTATATTTCAATCATAAACTGAAGCCGACTACAAAGTAGAGTTGCTCTTCGTAGGGGTTGGCTATCAGCTTTCCGAATACGGGCAGTGAGAATGTGGAGGTAATCTTCAATTCTTTGCTGGCGGAAAGCCCTGCGTTGACAACATTGAACTTGTCTGAATACATGCCTTCCCACGGAGTGAAGCCTGCTTCGAGGGCAAAATCCACTCCTTTTATGTGAAACGGATAGCTGAGTTCGCAGTAGCTGGACCAGGCGCGTTTTCCGTTTTCGCGATAGTCATTGCCGGCAAATGTGGTGTACCAACTCACCGAAAGCGGGAATTTCTCGCAAAGCATGTATCCGGCACCGGCTTCGAAAGTATGTCCGGTGGAGTGTGCTTTATAATTGAAATATTTGAAAGGTTCGTCTTCCGTTTGAGTAAAATAGTTGTTGGCATATAAGGTAAGGTTCTTATATTCGTACTCCAGTGAGAGGTCAATCTCGTTGTTCTTATGACGGAATTCTGTCGACCCCCAGGCGTAGACGGTCAGCCCTTTCCAGTTGAAGCCAAGTGAAGGCTGAACGCTGGCATTGCCGCTGTCCATACCTCTCCAGATATAGCTGCTGACAAAATCTGCATTAACAAAGACTTCCTGCGCCTGTGTATAAACGGCGCAAAATAAGATTGCAATAAGTAGGAGTTGTTTTTTCATTTTATGGTCTTGTTGCTTACGAGTTAGCGTCTTGTTGTTTACGGGCGGCAAAGATACGGCATTTTTTCTTTTCTTAAAAGATGCCTTCCTATTTTGTACAGTCTGCCGGAGTTAATGGTCAATGGTCTGTTTATTAGTATCTTTCCTACGTTAGATTAACATCTTCGGGTAGTAACAAGGCTTCGTTTCATGTACGTGATTCTGTCGGTTCACGTACATGAACCAACGGGATCACGTATGTAGACCGGTGGGATCACATACGTGAAGCGAAGGCAGATGACGCTCGGAAGTGCTTGGGGAAGCCTTGTTCTCCTATTGGAGCTACGGAGTTTTACTCTAATATGTGGCATGTGGGGAACGGAAAAAGGTGATAATAGAAAATGTCTCCATGTCTATTATCACCTTATTATCACCGCGTATTGTCACTTTTACTTTTCTGGTTGATAGGGTATTAACTGCGAAAAGTGACAAGTGACAATAGAAATTGCAATTTTAACTCCTTAGTAGTTCTAGAATGTGACGTCCATTTTCAGTACGAAAGTGCGGGGAGCAGCTACAGCCATCGGACGGTAGCTATATTCCTTATTCAGCAAATTGTTGACCATAAACTGGAAGGCGACTTCTTTCGTAGCTTTTACTCCGAAGCGTAAATCAACGGTTGCATAGTCCGTATTATGTTTTTTCCAATAGCTCGCCAGCGTTTCTCCTCTTGACTGCCCGAAGAGAATGGTACGTACATAATCCATCAGATCTTTCTGTTGTTTTTCTCGTTCATCCAGCATCAGATAATCCACAGCAAGAATTTTACTCTTCCAGGCCACATTTGCGCCGAGGTTGATACGCTTCCACTGGAAGTCTACCGTAGCTTTGAAAGTATGTTTCGGACGATATTTCAGATACTTGCCCGTATTCGATTTTTCTTTCATCTGGAGGGCATCGGAGTAGGTATCTTCCAACTCGTTGCGCTCTTTGTAGTCGGCATCACGGGGTTCGGTATATACATATCCTAAGTTGTAGAACAATTTTGTATTCTTATTGAAGTTATAAACTCCGTTTGTTGATATTTCCATTCCATAGATTTGCGCTTTCGATACGTTGTGGAACTGTGCCCCGATGCCGAATCCCTTGCCGTCCATCAGCATCCGGATGGCATCACTGATACTGTTGATCATGCTATAATCCGCATTGTTGAACAGACCGAACTGGAATTCGACCATGTCTTTATATTCGGTATAGAATCCGGCTACATCGACAAATCCCTGGAAATTGCCGATTTTGTATCCTTGTTTGAATCCTAGTTCCGCATTGTATCCTTTCTCCGGTTTGATATCGAGGTTCGGATAAATGCCTACTCCTCCGATATCTTTGCGGAGATACTTCTCGTTGATGGACGGATTGCGGTAACCCTGACCTATACTGGCACGGATAAAGCTATAGTCGGCTAACTGGTAATTCAGTCCGGCACGGAATACGGGACGGAACGGAACTTTGGTTCCGAGTATCTTTGTTTCCGCTTCGCGGTAATGGTTGTCCACGCGATAATATTCGGCACGTACTCCTGCCGATACGCTCAGACGGTCCCAGAAACGCTGGTCGTACTGGAAGAAGGCAGCCACGTTATCACTTTTGTATACCTCGTCCATAATGGAGGAATCATAACGGACGTGCTCGTAAGTCATTCCGGTAGTGATCTGTGCACCGCCGTCCCATTTCTTGTTGAACTGGTAGTCGAGATAATAATTGTAGCTTTTGTCCGTTTTAGTCTTTGAATCATTTCTGGACGGATTCATTACGTTTGATAGCCACGGGATAAGGTCGCTGGGCAGTTGTCCGTTCTGTATGCTGCCCAGATCGCCGGGGAGCCCGTTGTCCATGACCCAGGAGATAAGGTCGCAGTAGTCTGCCGTTGTCGCGTTCGGGAAGATGTTGCCCAGTGAAGTGAATACTCCGTTCATGGCATCTTCCAGATTTCCGTTGATGAGGCCCGACCCGATACCTACCAGTGCCGGGTAGAGGGAGCTGTAGTCGCCTCCTGCAATGTTCTGGATGGTCTGTGCATTGGTGCCCATATTTCCCAGGATATCGGTGATCGATGCACCCGAACTCGGACGTACAATATTGTCGGCACTATGGTAGAAGCGGCCTTTGATCTTGTGGGAAGTTCCGTTCTCCGGATTCACGTAGTTGATGAACGGGTCGATGTGGAAGTTGTTTTCTTCCCGTCCCATATTGGTGAAAGGAGAGGGCTTATAAACTTCGGTCGGTGATCTCCAGATAAAGAAGTCTCCGTACTGGTTGGTCAGGAAGTCCACATTCAGCCCGTAGTTGAGTATCTTCATTCCCATGTCCGGCTGGTGGTAAGTCAGGTTGCCGCCCATACGGAACCGTTTGTTGTATCCCTGCTGGCGGTATCCTTCGTCAGTGAACAGATTGATGCTTCCGCTGACATCGAAATGACCGATACGACGGGAATGGGAAAGGTCGAAGCCTTCATAAATCGGATTTCTTATTCCGCTCAGCAGGCTGCCGCGCAGGATAGGTTTCACCGAATATTTTCCGTCTTTCCAGAAGCTTTTGTCACTCCATTGGTATTCGTCGTTCTCCGCATCGCCATATACACCGACGTATGCGCTGAAGCGGGTTTTCGGTGTCAGTCCCGGACGGGCGGTACGTATATTGATGATACCGTTCAAGGCTGACGAACCGTATAATACGGAAGAGGCGCCCTTGATCACTTCTACCTGCTCGATGTTTTCGAGGGGTACGGTATTCCAGTTGATTTCTCCCGTTTTAGGATTCAGCGTACTCATTCCGTCTACCAGAATTTGGCTGCGGGCACCTACACCGTAGGTCCATCCGCTGCCTCCACGCATGGAAGGCTGTTTGTCTACGATGTCCACACCGGGCAGTGTGCGGAGCGTGGAAGTAATGTCCGTTGGTGCCTGGCGGGCGATATCGCTTGCCTTTACCAAATCCATCGATACGGTGACGTTGCTCAGCTTCTGTTCGAAGCGTCCGGCACTGACTACTACTTCTTCCAGCAGCTTGGTGCTTTCTTTCATATAAACATCTTTGGTGATTACGTCCCGTCTGCCGATCACTATGGGCATGAGAACATCTTCATATCCCACATAGCTGAATACCAGGTCGACTCCTCCTTCGGGCAACTTGATTTCGTATGCTCCGTTGATGTCGGATACTACCCCTTGATTACCGTGTAGCTTGTATGTCACAGCTGCACCGACCAAAGGTTCGTTCGTGTTGGCATCATATATATGTCCTTTCAGTGTCTGGGCAAAAGCAGTTCCGAATCCGGTCAGGAGAATCAGTACTGTCAGTATATATAGTTTCTTCATTGTTTCTATAATTTATGTTTTTTCTTAGGATGGAAAAACGGATGATTAATTGTCAACCAAGTCAAGTCCCAAGTCCAGCTTGGTAATGATAGACCAGTTATCGTACAACGGACCAAGATAAGAGTCGTACAACATCGGGCCGAAGTTAGGAATGCCTTCCATGACAGGCTGAAGATTCGGAATGAAAGCGATGATAGGGCTCAATGCTGCCCTGTCCAGATATATATGAGTATGCCCGTTCACCTTTTCTATATGCATGGGAATACCTTTTTTTATCCACGAAAAGAACATCTGGAAACTTTGGTAGTCCATATTGGCAATCATGGACAACAAAGAATTATCCAACGATTCGTTTACTGCTCCGAGCAGTGTTTTCAGTAAGAAGGGGTTGGCTTTCAAGATGGCATCTGCGATGCCTGCAATCAGATTGCCGTCGACCGTCTTTCCCTGTCCTTGTATAGCTTGGCTGATGATGGCGGGGAGGTTCAGTTTGACATAAAGCAGGTCATTCTTTACATACCAGTGAGCCAGTCCACGGGGAGAGGGAGCATAAGCGCGTCCCTGAGTTGCGGCAGCGATGTCTTCGGCAGATAAAGTATTGAACATGAGTTTCATCATGATGAACATGCTGACTTGCTGCATCGATTCAGGGTCGTCCATATTGATTTCACTGAACTTCTGTTCTCCCAGTTGCATTTCGTCAGTCGTATATTCGGCAGTGATGTTTCCGTCGGATTCCAGATTGATATTCCGGAGCAATTGTGGCAGGAGATATCCTCCCATACCTTTTATTAAAGTAGAGACGGTGGCATATAAACTTCCGGCATCTTTGACCATTTCCAGATCCATGTCGGTATATAAGGCTGCTGTCAATAGCTGGTTGTCCGCTTCGCCCCATTCGTATTGTCCGGTCTCCTGATTACGTACGACGTCTTTTCCTCTGCCGCGTGTCAGTTCGCTGAGCAGATAACTGTTCATCCATTGGCTTTGCGGCATGGTTACGTTCAGATCCAGTTTCATCGTTTTCGGAGTGATGGCACCGGTGTATGTAACGGTTGCTCCTGCTGCCGAAACGGTCTCTCCGCTGAAGGTGTAGTTATCTTCCTTTTCTAATAATTCCACCCGGAAAGATGTCTCTTTTTCTCCCGGAATGACATCATTCAAAGTCAATGTTCCCTTTTTGCTGTCTTCTGTGATGAAGCTGACAGATTTTCCGATTAGTTTTTCTCCGCTGTAGGTCAGGTCCAGAGTCGATGGTTTGATATACGAGCCATATTCCTGGCTGAGTTCGCCCGGCCAGAACAGCTTGTTGTTATAGGTTTCTTCACAAGATGTAAAGAAGAATGCCGCACAAGCTACCAATAATAGTTTTCGTAATGTTTTCATTCTCTTTTTAGTTTTTATATCTAAGTATTTATTAAAACATTGCAAATGTCGTCTATTCTTGTTTCTACGTCAAGCTCCATTTTTCGTATTCGATGTTCTATTCTAATTATTTTGTATATATGTGTCTTGGAATGAATATTCGTAATGTCCCTTCCTTTTGAATAAATGTTCTGTTTTTCATATTTTAATAAAAAGCTTGACTGGATATCAAAAGGAAAAAGATATCTTTGTGGAACTAAATTTCTTAATTATGATTATAGATGATGCGCTTCCCAAATTTGATCTTCCGGTTGATTTTGTTACGGATGACAGTATAACTGGTGACATCCTGAATCAGTACGGTCGTTTTCCCTGCCATATAAAGGCGGGAGTTTTTGTGCTTTGTACGCGGGGAACCGTACGCGCTACTATCAATCTGTCCGAGTATACAATCAGCCGGAATGATTTTGTGACTGTGCTTCCCGGATCATTTATCCAGATTCACGAAGTATCTTCGGATACCCGTGTCTGTTTTGCCGGTTTTTCTTCGGAGTTTATAGCGCGGGTAAGTTATGTGGAGACGTTTCTGGATTTTCTTCCTATGATTCTGAATAATCCCATTATGCCGCTGACGGAAGAAATAGCTCAATTGTACCGGAATGCTTTTAGCTTGCTTATTCGTGCCTATGCCTTGCCGAACACGCTGGACAATAAGGAGATACTGAAATCTATATTTACCATATTCTTTCAGGGAGTGGGCGAGCTGTATAAACGTTGCAAACCGACGACCAACGAGCCGATAAAGCGGGAGCATGAACTCTATCGTCAGTTTATCCAGTTGTTGATGGCAAACTATACGCAGGAGCATGAAGTCTCCTTTTATGCGAAAAAGTGCGGAGTGACTCCGGCGCATTTTTCCGGTGCTATCCGAAAAGCCAGCGGTCACAGTCCTTTGGCCATCATCACGGGAATTATTGTCATGAATGCGAAGGCGCAATTAAAATCTACCCGGTTGCCTGTGAAGGAAATAGCTTTTTCGTTGGGATTCAATAACCTTTCCTTTTTCAATAAATATTTTCGTAAGCATGTGCAGATGACGCCTCAGGAGTATAGGGAATGCTGAAGGTGAACGGTGCACAGGCTGCTACATTAACAACGGGCTCGATGGTGACGCAAGTGGGAAATACGAGGGGTGGCGGAGGATGCCCCGGGGGATGGTAAACAGCAGTTTACCGTTGAAAAGAGTACTTTGGTCGATTCTTTTTGTGGAGTAGAAGTAACGGTTCTATCTTTGTATCAGTCATTTGGAACAATGAAGCATGAAAAGACTGCGTAAACAACAATTGCTGGAACAGAGCATTTATGGGGCTATCTGGACTGTTATTTTTCTTCTCCCATTGATCGGCGGATACTTTGCCGTTAATGGTGGGCTCGAAAGAGAGGAAAGTCGTGCGGTGATCCATGACTCCTGGTTGACTATCCTCCCTTTTTTCGTGCTGTTTCTGTTGAACAATTACGTATTGGTTCCGTATTTTCTTTTCAGAAAAAGATATTGGCCCTATATTATTTCTGTGGTTTTTCTGATTGCTATTTCGTGCCTGATCGCTCCTGCTCCTTCTATGGAACGGTTTCCGGGGAAGTTCAGGCATGAGAAGATTCATGATAAGAATGGCGATAGTAAAGAGAACCGGAGAAATCAACTTATAGAAATGAGAGAGAGAGCTCGTAAAGAAGAGTCTATCCATTGGGATGAGCTTCGACTGATGGAGCCTGATGTGGAAAAGCCCCAACGACCAGGTGGCTTTCCTAAGCCGGCTCCTTATCCTTTTCCTCCTTTCACTATCCGCTATCTTATTCATTTTGTGGTAGCTTTTCTGATGGTCGGATTTAATATTGCAGTCAAGTTGTTTTTCAAGTCCTTCCGGGACGAAGAGATGCTGAAAGAACTGGAACACCAACATCTGCAGTCCGAACTGCAATACCTGAAATATCAGATAAACCCGCATTTCTTCATGAATACGCTTAATAATATTCATGCACTGGTGGATATCGATACGGGAAAAGCGAAAAGTACGATTGTGGAACTTTCCAAGTTAATGCGTTACGTGCTTTACGAAGCCAGCAACAAAACCATTCTGCTGTCGCGTGAAATCCAGTTTCTGGAGAATTATGTCACGTTAATGAGTTTGCGTTACCCTGACAGAGTATCCATTGAAAAGAATTTTCCTCTTGAAGTACCCGAGGTACAGATACCGCCTTTGCTCTTTGTCTCTTTTGTGGAAAACGCTTTCAAGCATGGAATCAGCTACCGGAAAGAATCGTTCGTTCATGTAGTGATGCAACTGGAAGACGGAAACAGGCTCTCTTTCAGATGTACCAACAGTACAGGCGGTTCGTCTGATGAGCAGCATCATGGTATCGGTTTGGAGAACGTTCGTAAACGCTTAAGGCTGTTGTTTGGTAATGATTATACCCTTTCCATTACGGAGGAAGATAATAAATTTGATGTTTTACTTATTGTACCTTTATTATAATGAAATGTATAGCGATTGATGATGAACCTTTGGCATTGAAGCAACTGACGGATTATATATCCCGTGTTCCTTTTCTGTCTTTAGTCAAGCCTTGCCAGGATGCTTTTGAGGCGATGAAGGTACTGGCTGATGAGGATATAGACCTGATCCTTGTGGATATCAATATGCCCGATTTGAACGGACTGGATTTTATCCGTTCGCTTATCAGCCATCCGTTGGTTATCTTCACGACTGCTTATTCTGAATATGCGGTTGACGGTTTCAAACTGGATGCTGTCGATTACCTCTTGAAACCGTTTGAGTTCCAGGATTTACTGAAAGCGGCGGATAAGGCACGGAAACAATTTGAATACCGGTTGCTGGAGCAGCAGGGAGAACTGGGGAACAGTTCGCAGATAAAAGGAGATTCTCTGTTTGTAAAGAGTGATTATAGGGTGGTACGTATCGATGTGAAAAATATACGGTACATTGAGAGTATGAGTGAATATGTACGTATTTTCATAGAAGGTGAGGATAAACCGGTCATTACTCTTGCCAGCCTTCAGAAGATGGAGGAGCGGCTTCCCGCGTATTTCATGCGGGTACACCGTTCTTATATTGTCAATCTTCGCAAGATTACAGAAGTTTCCCGTCTCCGCATTATCTTTGATAAGACGACGTATATTCCTGTCGGGGATAATTATAAGGAGAAGTTTACGGAATATATCGGTAAGTTGAGTCTCTTTTAAAGCGCTGCTGTCTTTGATAAATCGTTGCAGGCGGAAGATGATGATAAGACAAAAGCCCCGGGAGCAGAAATCGCTTCCGGGGCTTTTGTTCTTATATAAGAGTCATCTCTTTATTTGATACCCAGTTTCTTTGCTATTTCTTTGGGAAGTGCATCCTTGTGTACCAGGATATTCATAGTCTTGTAAGCGACGAATGCTTTGGAAGCATACCAGATTCCGTCATATTTACCTGATTTGCCCCAGGAGTTCTTTACCATGAAGTATTCTTTACCATTCTGGTCTTTAGCGATACCGTAGATAACCATTCCGTGGTCGTCTGTAGTTTCCCAGTTGTCGAAAGCTGTCTGGCGCATTTCCTGAGTGATTTCCATTTCCGGAAGTGGTCTGGAAGTCAGTTCTTTGCGTTTGTCGGCAGCTGTCATACCTGTCCAGCGGGCCATATCCGAACCTGTCAGTTCTGCACCTTTGGCAGCGTCCGGCATTACAGCGATACCGTCACGGGTGAAACCTTGCTCGCTGACGTCACTGCCCCATGCGAATGTATATCCTTTTTTAACGGCATTGTCCATTACAGCCATGAACTCATCGATCGGAAGGTTGTATGACAGACCGTTACGCCAGTTATCCTGAATTTCGATGGCGAATTGAGAATAGAAAGGATGATGTGTGTAAGAAGTCAGTGATACATAGTCTTCAGCTTTCAGTCCGAGTGATTCAGCGAAAGTTTTCGGAGTATATTCCTTACCGTTGTAAGTGAAGTTTTCCGGGCATGCTCCCAGATAAGTATCGTAGATAGCGCTAAGACCTTTTTTCCATACCGGAGTCAGCTTAGTGAGTTTACCTTTGGCGATAGCGTTGATGTAACCTTCTGCTACGGCATCCAGTTCGTTGTGTACCGGCAGTGAATCACCGTACATGATACCCGGCATTGCTTCCTGCGGAACAAGACCGTAGTTCTTCATACAGTAAATAATGTCATAGAAACTTCCACCGGGAGAGAAAGAACTGTCGCCATGATAGCGTACGTAGTTTGCTCCACGGTCTTCCATTGTTTTGTGTACAACAAACATTTCCGAAAGGTCATATTCGCCTTTACCTAAACGAAGTAGTTCTGATTCCAGAAATCCCAAAGCAGAGAAGCTCCAGCAGGTGCTCGAACGGTTCTGGTTTTTGATGGAGGTAATCGGATTTTCTTTCACTGTTGTGAAAACGAAGCCCTCTTCGGGTTTTGCGTCTTGTGCCATTGCGCTCAGGCTGAACAAGCCTAAGGCAGCGATAAGGATACTCTTTTTCATTCTGATGAAATTAATATTAAATTGTTTTGGCTACAAATATACGGATTCCTCTCTTGAAATCCGTCTTTTTGTACTCAAATTGCATAAAAAAAGAATGAATATTACTGTATCTTAGCGCGATAGGTCCGTTCGGAGAAGGTGATATTTAAGAACAAAGAGAAGCTGTTTTCTTTTTGCATACCGTTAGGGACCTTCATCTGACCTTTGTATTTCAGGCCGAAAGAGAGTACATTATTATTGCGTAATCCGAAATTTAGTCCGGTGCTGATGTAATAATCGGTCGCTTTCTTCTTTTGGATAACGATGTATGAATTGCTGATTCCCGTTCCCAGTAACAGGCTGACCGGGTTACGGTACACATTGCCCGGCGTATATTTTCCTCCCAGGGATAGCCGGTGCTGGTTCTGAAAACTGACGTTGGACTGCGAAGACTCCATCCGGCTCCAGTCAATGTATTTATAGTCGATGGTTGCCATCCAGCGCAGACAGTTGTAGGATGCTCCTACACCGAAAAATTGTGGAAGGCACTGACGGTACCGTTTCAGGCTGCTTTCAATATCTTCTCCTCCTGAACTGCTGCTGACGTAGAGGTTATTCTCTTGCCTGAAGTTCTGTGAGTATCCGTATACGGCTCCGGCAACGAAGAAACGTTCGCGGTCGATTGCCCATTTGTACTGAATACCAAAATCGGCATAAAAGGTATGTTTGTAAGAACTGGTTTCTTCGGTGGCGTTGCCTTGTGTTTCAGTTTGAGTGATCGTTCCTGTGACATAAGAAAGGTTGGTGCCGACGGAAAGACCTTTGTCAAACAGGTACGCCGTGCTGACTCCCATCTTGGAAAGCCCTCCTTCTCCTTGAAAAAGAGAGGAAACGGTGCTTCCATTAGTGCCTGCTATTTCTTCATCCAGTGTGATGGCATATCCTACACTGCTCACGGGCGCCAAAAAAACGGCTCCATACCAGCGGGGGATAATCCGGCAACCAATACTTAGATTGTTCAGGTTTCCTGTGACGGAATGATTGCTGGCTCCCCGTTGTGTATAGTTCTGGTAAGATCCCATAATACCGGCATCTATCTGAAACCGCTGTTCGGTAAGTTCGGTGAGTGATGCGGGATTGGCGGTGTTCAGAAAATTGCTTCCACGCAGGGCGATGCCTGCGCCTCCCAAACCTGCATATTGTCCGCCTTCACCGGTAGAGATTTCTCCCAAGCCGAACATGGAGGTAGGTGAATTGGTGGTATTTTGAGCGATCAGTATGGAGACAGGGCTGTAAAGAGCCAAAATGCAAAACAAAATCTTTTTCATTTTTGATAGGTTTTGTAAAGTATGATAAGTTTGGTGGTTTCTCGGTTGGTCGTGTTATCTCCGTCACCGAAAATGACACCTTGCAGAGTCGTGAAAAACAGATTGTCCGGAAGGATTAGTTGCAGCTTTTGTCGGTTGTAACCGGTCGTTCCCAGATTTGTTTGCAGGAAAGAGGTGAGATCGAATGAGTAATAAGTCTTTTCGTAGGTCACTTCATCGACGACGAGATTTCCGGTTTGTACGGAGTTTCCTGTAAGGTCCGTGATAACTCCCTGCGTCACATTGTCTTTGTTGGCGGTATAAAGTGACAGTGTTTGGGGAAGCGGATACATTCCTCCATAAGTCCCTTTTACCGGATATAATTGTAAGGTGGCACTTTCGATGGTCACCAGGTCACCTTCCATACAAAGATTGTTGAGATGGGGAAAATCAATGGAGATGTACATGCCCGTCATTCCCTGCATATATGCCTGGTGGTTGCTCAGAGAGGTGGATAACGCGTTGTCGTCTCCGCTTTGCAGATCCTCTAGCGGTGTGCCGTTCCGGTCGTACTCTATTTTATTAAAGGTAAGCGTAGTGCTTGCATTGAATACCAGTTCCTTTTCAGTGATGACCTCCGTCAGCGAATGGTAATAGAGCGTGATGCAGAAGCTGGAATCATTCACCTGAAATCCATTGACGCATGCGGCGTTCATATCCGGAATGAAGGCGATACCTTTGAAATAATTCTGAAAAAAGGTTTGTGACTCCATTACCCGGTTGTCTTCCAGCAGCAGGTTGAACCATTCCTTGCCCCATTCGTCGGGCAGGCGGACTTCCAGTTCCTTGCTCCGTCGTCCGGGAGTGGGAGTGAAGCTGAAAGAACTCAGTGGGTTCTGGCTGTCATAAGCTATATTGCTGGTACTATATAAATAATTCGCATCGTCCAGTTGGATATTTTCTGTCAGGGGATACATCGAAATCCGCTGGGTGACCAATGTGTCTCCCAGATAGTCGCCCGAAGAATAAAGGCGGATCGTAATGGAATCGAACAGGTAATCGATACTTTCGTCAAAAGAGACGGAAGGTACTTCATACTCCGCATAAAAGGAAGCGGTGATTTCTCCCCACAACGCGTCCTTGCGGTGTCCTATCTGGCATACAGTATCTCCGGAAGTGGCAAGCGAATCGCTCAGGAGTGTACTGAGCAATACCGTACACGTATCTGTCTGTACATTCCGGAACGAACTTTCCACCCATTTTCCTCCTACTAAAGACGCATCGTTCTGGCAGGCGAAAAAGGAGAAGAATATCAAAATAAAAAGAAGTGTTATCAATGATTTCATGAACAATAATTCAATTGGTTTTGTGGCGGCAAAAGAAGGACATTTAGGGAGGTTCCCCAAAAACTATCGACTAAGTCTGTCTATTTATCGACTTCAATTTTGTTGGTAGACAGAATGTTTCTGTTTGTCGATAGTTTTTTTATTCATAGCCGTTGCCCCCTACATTTGCGGCTGTATTTAACGACAAATTTTAATGAATAAAAAAATGAATAGATTACTTTGGATGCTGGTTGCACTATTGTCGCTGGCTGCATGTACGGAAGATACGGAGTATACAGCCGGAGTTTGGTATCGTCGTTCGGATTTTGACGGAGTGGCGCGTATGGATGCCGCCGGATTTACTATTGGCAATAAAGGCTATCTCTGCGGTGGGTACCGGGGGAGCAAGAAGGAACGCCTGAAGGACCTTTGGGAATACCATATTGACAATGACTGGTGGACACAGTGTGAAGATATGCCCGATGAGGCTATCGCACGGAATGCCGCTACAGGATTTGCTGTAGGTACCAAAGGATATATTGTCGGTGGATATGACAAAGATGCCAATGACTATCTGGATGATTGTTGGGAATACGACCCGGCGACGGGAAACTGGAAACAGATGGACCCCTTCGGGGGAGGTGCCCGTATGTATGCACTGGGATTTGGTATAGGAAATTATGGTTATGTCGGTACGGGGTATAACGATAATTACCTGAAAGATTTTTATCAGTTTGATCCTTCGGCTGCTTCCGGTTCGCAGTGGACAATCATTAATGGGTTCGGCGGACAGAAACGTCAGGGAGGGATGGTCTTTGTCATTGATGATATAGCCTACATCTGCGGAGGCGAAAATAATAATGCGGACGTTTATGATTTCTGGTGTTTCGACCCTTCACAAAGCACGCCCTGGAAACAGTTACGGGATATCAAAGATTCAAGCGACGATGATTACGATGATGATTATACCTCGATTGTACGCTGTTATGGCTGTGCTTTTGTGATTGATGGCAAAGGATATATCGCTTTGGGACAAACATCCTCATCGAGCCTTCGTTCTAATTACTGGATATATGATCCGGCAACGGACTTGTGGGATGGAGAAGACCTGACGGATTTTGAAGGCAGTTCGCGTGTGAAAGCGGTTTGTTTTTCGACAGGTAAACGGGGAATTGTCGCTACCGGTGGCACCGGAACTTCCTCCTCTTCATTCTATGATGATACTTGGGAATTGAAGCCTTATGAATATGAAGAGAAATAAAAAGTGGATAGGTATTGGTCTTATTGTTCTGCTGTTGGGCGGAGGAATTACTTGCTATAAGAAGGTGAACCTCTCTGACCCATATCATTTGGAAGTGATACAAGGTGAAGATAGTATCGGATATGGCTATCAGATTTATAAAGGAGAACGTGTGATTATTGCCCAGCCTTTTATTCCGGCTGTCACCGGGAGAAAGACTTTCCGGACAGAACAGGATGCCCGGCATGTAGGAGACTTAGTACTGGAACGGATCAGAACGGGACAGGATTTTACCGTGTCGAAAGAAGATTTGAAAGGTTTGGGCATTACACATTAGTGCCGCCTTATTGGCACACTTGTGCCACCCCACTGGCACACTTGTGCCATCGTGCTGGCACAGTTGTGCCAATGCGGTGGCACAAGATTATATCTAAAGTGCGGATAATTAGAATTCTATGAAATGAAATTCACGTGATTCTTATTATCCGCACTGATATAATACCTTGGATTTATTCCCCCTTCCTTTGATTTATTATTCTGTCTTGGGTGTCACTACATAGTCCTCTTTTATAAACTCATCATATACCCGTTTCGGATGGTCGAATGCTGCGGTTCCGTTCCTCTGTTCATTGAAGTTCTCCCGGCGGAATTGTTTCAGCTTCAGATTATCTTCGGCATATTCTCTCAATTTTTTATGTTCACGACCATAGAGTGAACTCTCCGTAACATCAGAATCAAGCAGGCTTTCTTTAGGAGTAATGGTTGGTAAGAGTACTTGTTCCAGTAATCCACGATAGGCACCATTATATTCACACCAGACGAGATCGTTGGCTGTAAATATACGGTAGAAGTACTTTGACCAGGCGGTTTTGATTTCTATTGACTGAGCATAAATCTCAATGGTTGCTTCTGAACCATACGCTTGATCACGAATTACCACGGTCGTCCGACCGCTGATTTCTTCCTTCACGGAAGTTTGCCATTTGTCGGAATGTAGAATTTCCTGAATAATTTCCGGCAACTTTTCTTTAATTTCAAACTGTATTCTCATAGTGCTTGCCTGCGGGCAGGACTTTTTTTGAATTTTCCTACTTAAACAATTAAGCTAGCCTAAAGTTACATAGATTGAAGCAAAAAAACAAGATATTGTTTGAATATTTATTATTTTTGCCAAACTATCTGCCTTTTTCGTTTGTTTTTATTATAATTATGCAACAAATAGCAAAAAACAAGTTTATGCAGAATAAAGCCCGGAAGAATTACATCATCTATGTACTTATGCTCCTTCTGTTTGGAGGGCTGATTTATGTTGCTATTGAAGAAGGCGACAGGTTTTCACATCACGCGGCAAATACGTTAAACATGGTACAGGAGGGTCCTTTTGCCATGTTTCTTCAATTTATGCAAGATAATCTGCATCATCCGCTGACGACATTGCTTATCCAGATTATTGCCGTATTATTAATGGTACGTCTTTTCGGCTATTTGTTTAGTCTCATCGGACAGCCGGGGGTGATTGGGGAAATCGTAGCCGGCATTGTCTTGGGGCCTTCTGTCCTGGGATTTTTTTTCCCGGAAGCTTTTCACTTTCTGTTCCCTGTCCACTCGCTGACCAATCTTGAACTGCTGAGCCAGGTCGGATTGATCCTTTTTATGTTCGTTATCGGCATGGAACTGGATTTCAGTGTGCTGAAAAATAAGATTAATGAAACGCTGGTGATCAGTCATGCCGGGATTTTGGTACCTTTCTTTCTCGGTATCCTGTCCTCCTACTGGATTTATGAAACGTATGCCGCCGATCATACGCCCTTTTTACCTTTTGCCTTGTTTATAGGTATCTCCATGAGTATTACCGCTTTCCCTGTGCTGGCGCGTATCATTCAGGAACGAAATATGACCAAAACTCCCTTGGGGACTCTTGCGATTGCTTCTGCTGCCAATGATGATGTAACTGCCTGGTGTTTGCTGGCTGTGGTTATTGCTATCTCAAAGGCGGGTAGCTTTGCCAGTGCACTTTATTCCGTAGGGTTGGCCGTAGTCTATATTGCAGTAATGTTTCTGGTGGTCCGTCCGTTTCTGAAAAAGGTGGGGGAGGTATATGCCAATAAGGAGGCAATCAATAAAACGTTTGTGGCATTTATCCTGTTGATTCTTATCATTTCTTCCTGCCTGACCGAGATTATCGGTATTCATGCTTTGTTCGGAGCTTTTATGGCGGGGGTGGTGATGCCCTCGAATCTGGGTTTCCGCAAGGTGATGATGGAAAAGGTGGAAGATATTTCTTTGGTCTTTTTCCTGCCGTTGTTCTTTGCGTTTACGGGGTTGCGTACGGAGATAGGTCTGATCAACAGTCCGGAACTGTGGATGGTGTGTTTGCTGTTGGTGACAGTGGCTATCGTCGGCAAACTTGGAGGTTGTGCCATAGCTGCCCGTCTGGTGGGTGAGTCGTGGAAAGACAGTCTGACGGTCGGCACCTTGATGAATACACGTGGCTTGATGGAATTGGTTGCATTGAATATCGGTTATGAAATGGGAGTACTGCCTCCGTCTATTTTCGTAATTTTGGTCATTATGGCGCTAGTTACAACCTTTATGACTACTCCGCTGCTACATTTGGTCGAACGTTTCTTTGTACATCGGGAAGAAAAGTTATCTTTGAAGCGCAAACTTATATTTTGCTTTGGTCGTCCGGAATCCGGACGTAGTCTGCTTTCCATTTATGATTTATTATTTGGGAAGCAGTTGAAGAAAGAACATGTGATTGCAGCGCATTATACGGTGGGTACGGATTTGAATCCGTTAGATGCCGAACATTATGAAAGCGAAAGTTTTGCTTTGCTCAATCAAAGAGCTGCCGAACTGAATATTCAGGTGGACAATCATTATCGGGTGACGGATAAACTGGTGCAGGAAATGATTCACTTTATCCGCAAAGAACATCCTGATATGTTGCTTTTGGGAGCCGGAAGCCATTACCGTCCCGAAATGCCGGGAACTCCGGGAGCTATTTTGTGGCTGACGCTTTTCCGTGATAAGATTGATGACATAATGGAACAGGTGAAGTGTCCTGTTGCCGTATTTGTGAATCGCGGTTATCGGGAGGGAGCGCTGGTTAGCTTTGTTTTGGGAGGAATGATCGATATATTCTTGCTTTCGTATATTAGTATAATGTTGCAAAACGGTCATTCGGTGCGTCTTTTTCTTTTTGATACGGACGATGAGGAGTTCTGTCGGTGCATGAATGACTTGCAGGCTCGTTATTCCGGTCAGATAACGATAGTACGGTTTGCAGGAGTAGAAGAGTTAGTAACCAGGGAGAAAGATGGATTGTTGGTAATGAGCCATCTTTCGTATACAAAATTATCCGAGGATGAGCTTGTGATGCGGGAATTGTCATCTTTGCTGGTCATCCGCAGGAATAAGAATAAGGGAGAAAAAAATGAAAGACTTGAAATTGGATGAGCATACAGGGTTAGTACTTGAAGGGGGAGGAATGCGGGGAGTATTCACCTGCGGTGTACTCGACTATTTTATGGATCATAATATTCGTTTTCCTTATGCGATCGGGGTGTCGGCAGGAGCTTGCAATGGTTTGTCGTATGCATCCCGCCAGCGTGGGCGTGCTAAGTTCAGCAATATCGACTTGTTGGAGAAGTACAATTATATCGGTTTGAAACATTTGCTCAGGAAACGTAACATCCTTGACTTCGATTTGCTTTTCAATGAATTTCCCGAACATATTCTTCCCTATGATTATGATACATACTTTGCTTCTCCCGAACGTTTCGTGATGGTAACAACGAATTGTGTGACGGGCGAAGCCAACTATTTCGAAGAGAAACGGGATAAAAGCCGCGTGATTGATATTGTACGGGCGTCCAGTAGCCTGCCTTTTGTTTGTCCTATTACTTATGTGGATGATGTTCCGATGCTCGATGGGGGGATTGTAGACTCTATTCCTTTGCAGCGGGCTATTGCTGACGGTTGCACCCGTAATGTGGTTGTACTTACCCGTAATCGCGGTTATCGGAAAGATACCAAAGATATCCGTATTCCATCCTTTGTTTACCGGAAATATCCGAAGTTGCGCGAAGCGTTGAGCCGTCGGTGTGCTGTTTACAATGAGCAGCTGGAAATGGTGGAACAAATGGAAGATGAAGGAAAGATTATCGTCATTCGTCCGCTGAAGCCGGTTATGGTGGACCGGATTGAACGGGATGTGCAGAAACTGACGGAATTTTATGAAGAAGGATACGACTGTGCAAGAAACCTGTTCGAAGTTTAAGTAAATAATAAATGACCTGATTTGTTTGTAGTTCGCATGAGAAATGCGGACTACAAACTGTGATATTTATATATTTCTGTATAATATTTCTACAAATACTCTTCTTTTGCCTCAATTAATTCGATTTTAAGTCATTATTAATTGGTTTTTGTGGTATTTATTAAGGGATGCCCCTTTACTTTGCTGAAAAATAATTTTTGGCAGACTTAATAACATAACATGAAAAATAAAAAAATAACATGGTAAAAAGGTTTGATTGGTTGTTGGTGTATTTATTGTTTTCAATAGGGGTGATGGCACAATCCGGTGGGAAACAGTATAATTCTTACAAAGGATTGGTCATGGCAGGTTATCAGGGGTGGTTCAACACCCCTGGTGACGGCTCGGGCCGTGGTTGGCATCATTATAATGGACGCAACGGGTTCCGTCCGGGCTCATGTTCGGTGGATCTTTGGCCGGAAGTGTCGGAGTATAAGAAACTCTATAAGACCGAATTTTCCTTTGCTGACGGCAAACCGGCTTATGTGTTTTCTTCTCATGATGAATCTACCGTAGATGTCCATTTCAGATGGATGAAGGAGTATGGACTGGATGGTGTCTTCATGCAGCGTTTTATCACAGAAATACGAAATGAAAGCGGATTGAAACACTTTAATAAGGTGTTGAACTCAGCGATGAAGTCTGCTAATAAATACGAACGGGCTATCTGTGTGATGTACGACCTGAGCGGCATGCAGCCGGGAGAAGAGCGGTTATTGCTGAAAGACATCGCAGAAATATCAGAACGCTATTCATTAAAAGACCATGCAAAGAATCCGTCTTATTTGTATCACAACGGTAAACCGCTGGTTACGGTTTGGGGAGTCGGATTTAATGATAATCGCCGTTACGGACTGAAAGAAGTTGCTCATATTATTGATGGCTTGAAATCACAAGGATTCAGTGTGATGCTTGGAGTACCTACTCAGTGGCGTGCGCTGGAAGGAGATACGGAGTCGGACCCCCGACTGCATGAGCTCATCCGCAAATGTGATATTATGATGCCTTGGTTTGTAGGGCGTTATAATGAAACGACTTATCCCAAGTACCAGAAATTGGTGGAAGAAGATATTCAGTGGGCAAAGAAGAATCAGGTGGATTACGCTCCGTTGGTTTTCCCCGGTTTTTCATGGGGAAATCTGAAAGGAAAAGATCATAACTCGTTTATTCCCCGCAATAAAGGTTCTTTCCTTTGGACGCAATTGACGGGAGCCATTCGTGCAGGTGCCGAAATGATTTATGTAGCTATGTTTGATGAAATAGATGAAGGGACTGCCATCTTTAAATGCGCCCAAAAGGTCCCTGTAGGGAAAAGTACATTTGTACCTATTGAAGAAGGAGTAGAAAGCGATCATTATTTGAAATTGGTGGGGGAAGCTGCTAAGATTCTGAGAAAGGAAAAAGCGATAGCATATAATACTAAACTGAATCCGGCTGGTCCGAATCCTTTTATCAGGCACATGTACACTGCTGACCCGTCAGCACATGTCTGGAAAGATGGCAGATTGTATGTGTATGCTTCGCATGATATTGCTCCTCCGCGTGGATGCGACTTGATGGACCGGTATCATGTGTTCTCCACCGATGACATGATCAATTGGACGGATCATGGAGAAATCCTGAGTTCTGAGCAAGTGCCGTGGGGACGGAAAGAAGGAGGTTTCATGTGGGCCCCGGATTGTGCTTACAGAAATGGTACCTACTATTTTTATTTCCCTCATCCCAGTGAAACGGATTGGAATGACAGCTGGAAGATTGGTGTGGCTACCAGCAATAAACCCGCAGAAGGATTTAAAGTGCAGGGATATATTGAAGGAATGGACCCGATGATTGATCCTTGTGTATTTGTGGATGATGACGGACAAGCTTACATTTATAATGGCGGTGGTGGCATCTGCAAAGGAGGGAAGCTGAAAGATAATATGATAGAACTGGATGGTACCATGCGGACTATGGAAGGGCTGGTAGATTTCCATGAGGCTACTTGGATACATAAGCATAACGGAAAATATTATTTGTCTTATTCGGACAATCATGACGACGGGGAAAAACACAACCGGATGTGTTATGCAATCAGTGATTCGCCTCTGGGTCCCTGGGAATACAAGGGAATTTATATGGAACCTACCGACAGTTATACCAATCATGGTTCTATTGTCGAGTTCAAAGGACAATGGTATTCTTTCTATCACAACAGTGCACTGTCCGGTCAGGATTGGTTGCGTTCCATTTGTGTGGACAAGCTGTACTACAATCCGGATGGTACTATAAAAATGGTAAAGCAAACTAAATAACAGATACATCGGACCTTCTATTTTTGCTTGTGAATTAAAAAACTGATAGTATGAATATAAAAAGAGACTTGTTAACTATCCTTGCATGCAGTATGAGCCTGCATCTTTTGGCACAGGAAAAGTTTCCGTTCAGAGATCCGCAACTTCCTGTCGAACAACGTGTGGAAGATCTGGTTTCTCGCCTGACGCTGGAAGAAAAAGTAAAGCAAATGCTGAATAGCACACCTCCTGTTGAACGGCTGGGAATCCCTGCCTATAACTGGTGGAATGAATGTCTGCATGGCATCGGACGCACTAAATATCATGTAACCGTATTCCCACAGGCTATCGGAATGGCTGCGGCCTGGAATGACGCTTTGATTAAGGAAGTCGCTTCTTCCATAGCCGACGAAGGACGTGCCATCTATAACGACACACAACGAAAAGAAGACTACAGCCAATATCACGCATTAACTTACTGGACGCCTAATATAAATATATTCCGTGATCCCCGTTGGGGACGCGGGCAGGAAACCTATGGCGAAGATCCTTATCTGACCGCCAGAATAGGTGAAGCCTTTGTTCAGGGACTTCAAGGGGACAATCCCCGGTATCTGAAAGCCTCCGCCTGCGCCAAACACTACGCAGTACATAGCGGGCCGGAGAAAAACCGGCATAGTTTCAATTCGGATGTAAGCACCTACGACTTATGGGATACGTATCTGCCGGCTTTCCGTACATTGGTAGTCGATGCGAAAGTTTCCGGCGTAATGTGTGCGTACAATGCTTTTCAAGGCCAGCCGTGTTGTGGAAATGATTTGCTGATGCAGTCTATTCTGCGTGACAAATGGAACTTTACGGGATACGTCACTTCCGATTGTGGAGCTATTGATGATATTTTCAATCATCACAAAACACATCCGGACGCAGCGACGGCAGCTGCCGATGCCGTATTTCACGGAACCGATCTGGATTGCGGACACAGTGCTTACCTGGCTTTGGTGAAAGCGGTGAAAGATGGAATTATCACAGAAAAACAGTTGGATGTTTCTGTAAAGCGTTTGTTCACCATCCGTTTCCGCCTGGGATTGTTTGATCCGGTGGAACTGGTAGATTATGCGCGTATTCCCATTTCTATATTGGAATGCCGAAAACATCAGGACTTGGCAAAACAATTGGCACGTGAATCAATGGTGCTTCTTAAAAACGACCAGTTACTTCCGCTCCAAAAGAATAAACTGAAAAAGGTGGTAGTGATGGGCCCGAATGCAGACAGCAGAGAATCTTTGCTTGGAAACTATAATGGAAATCCTTCCCGCATGTTAACACCTTTGCAGGCTATTCGTGAGCGTCTGGGCGGATGGACGGAAGTGGAATACATAGAAGGAGTGGATCATGTGAACACTATTTCGGCAGATGACCTGAAACAATATGTGAATCGGGCAAAAGGTGCAGATGCGGTGATCTTTATAGGCGGTATCAGCCCGCGGCTGGAAGGTGAAGAAATGCCGGTCAGTAAAGACGGGTTCGATGGAGGCGACCGCACCACAATCGCTCTGCCTGCCGTTCAGACTCAGATGATGAAAGCATGGGTTGCCGAACATATTCCGACTGTATTTGTGATGATGACAGGAAGTGCATTGGCTATACCTTGGGAAGCGCAAAATGTTCCGGCGATATTGAATGCCTGGTATGGCGGACAATACGGAGGGGAAGCTATTGCCGATGTATTGTTCGGAGACTATAATCCTTCCGGAAAACTTCCGGTGACTTTTTATGCGAAGGACAGTGATTTACCTGATTTTGAATCGTATGATATGCAGGGACGTACCTATCGTTATTTTAATGGGAAGGCTTTATATCCCTTTGGTTACGGATTGAGCTATACCAGTTTTGCTTATTCTTCATTGAAATTACCTAAAGTGTGTCGCACCACAGACAAAGAAATAGAGGTAACGGTTACAGTGAAAAACACGGGGCATACCGAAGGGGAAGAGGTAGTGCAACTCTATGTATCTCATCCCGATAAAAAGATACTGGTTCCGTTGACAGCATTGAAAGGTTTTAAGCGGATACAGCTAAAAGCCGGTGAAGCTCAACGGGTTACTTTCTCTTTGTCTTCGGAAGATCTGTCCTGTGTTGACGAAAATGGTATTCGTAAAGTATGGGCGGGTACGGTTAAGATACAGGTTGGCGGCTCTTCACCCGTAGCTACTTTGGCTGCTCCTTTCAAGGGGGTAGGAGCTACGTTAAAGATTACAGGAAATACACACACGATAGATAAACAATGATTTAATAATAGTTGAAAAACAAATATTGTATGAAAAACAAAATGAAATGGATGTTGGCAGCAGGGCTATTGTCATGTTCAGTAGCCATGGCTCAGCAACAAAGCGATATATTATCGGTATCGGCTTCTGCCAATGCAGAAAATGCCGCTTTAGCTTTTGACAAGAATGTAAAAACGATGTGGACATTACCCTCTCAGGCGTTGAAGGCTGAACAGTGGCTGATGTTTACCATTCAGCAGCCCGGGGATGTCTGTGAACTGGACCTTCAGATGCAGGGTGTCGGTAAGAATGAACTGAAAGAGGTGCTGGATATCTTTGTCACTTACGACCCTATGAATTTGGGAACTCCCGTAAACTATCGGATCGAGGGGAATGACAAACAGATGAAAGTCAAGTTTACTCCTAAATATGGTGCCCATGTGAAGTTGAATTTCAAGTCAGGAAGACTGGATAAACCTTTCTCTTTAAAAGAGATTTCTGTACTTGTGGCAGAGAAAGTACTGACAGACAGCAAAGGAGAAGTAACCGACCGTCGCTATATGGATGTATCGCTTCCGGTAGAAGAGCGTGTAGAGAGCCTGCTGGCTGTGATGACACCGGAAGATAAAATGGAACTGATTCGTGAAGGATGGGGTATTCCCGGTATTCCTCATTTGTATGTGCCGCCTATTACAAAGGTAGAGGCCGTACATGGCTTTTCTTACGGTAGTGGCGCCACTATTTTTCCTCAAGCTCTGGCGATGGGAGCTACCTGGAACAAGAAACTGACGGAAGAAGTAGCAATGGTGATCGGTGACGAGACAGTGGCTGCCAATACAAAACAGGCATGGTCGCCGGTGCTGGATGTGGCGCAAGATGCACGCTGGGGACGTTGCGAAGAAACCTTCGGTGAAGACCCTGTCTTGGTTTCACAGATGGGAGGTGCATGGATCAAAGGTTACCAATCCAGAGGGCTGTTTACTACACCCAAACATTTTGGCGGACATGGTGCTCCGTTAGGTGGGCGCGATTCACATGACATAGGACTGTCTGAACGTGAAATGAGAGAGATTCATCTGGTTCCGTTCCGCCATGCAATCCGCAATTATGATTGCCAGTCTTTGATGATGGCTTATTCTGATTATATGGGTGTTCCGGTTGCTAAAAGCAAAGAACTGCTGCAACAGATTCTGCGTCAGGAATGGGGATTCAATGGATTCATCGTTAGTGACTGCGGTGCTATCGGAAATCTGACAGCCCGCAAACATTACACGGCAAAAGATAAGATTGAAGCTGCCAATCAGGCACTGGCTGCCGGTATTGCAACCAACTGTGGAGATACCTACAATAATAAAGAAGTGATTCAGGCTGCAAAAGACGGACGTATCAATATGGAAGATCTGGACAATGTATGCCGTACGATGTTGAGTACTATGTTCCGTAATGAGCTCTTTGAGAAGAATCCTTGCAAACCGCTGGACTGGAAGAAGATATATCCGGGATGGAACTCGGACAGCCATAAAGAAATGGCACGTCAGGCAGCACGTGAGTCTATTGTAATGTTAGAAAACAAAGAGAATCTTCTTCCTTTGTCCAAGACACTGCGTACGATTGCGGTAGTAGGTCCCGGTGCAGATGATCTTCAACCGGGCGATTATACGCCGAAGCTGTTGCCGGGACAATTGAAATCGGTTCTGACCGGTATTAAAAGTGCGGTGGGCAAGCAGACAAAAGTGCTTTATGAACAGGGATGCGACTTTACGAATCCGGACGCTACGAATATTCCTAAAGCCGTGAAGGCAGCTTCCCAGTCGGATGTTGTAATCATGGTACTGGGCGATTGCTCTACCAGTGAAGCGACCAATGATGTCCGCAAGACATGTGGGGAAAATAATGACTGGGCGACTTTAATCCTGCCGGGCAAACAGCAGGAATTGCTGGAAGCAGTTTGTGCAACCGGAAAATCGGTGATACTGATTCTTCAGGCAGGGCGTCCTTATGATATCCTGAAAGCGTCTGAAATGTGTAAAGCTATTCTAGTAAACTGGTTGCCGGGACAGGAAGGTGGTCCGGCAATGGCAGATGTACTGTTCGGTGACTATAATCCTGCCGGTCGCTTGCCGATGACATTCCCACGTCACGTAGGACAGCTTCCGCTGTATTATAACTTCAAGACTTCCGGACGCCGTTACGAATATGTAGATATGGAATATTATCCTCTTTATCGCTTCGGATTCGGACTCAGTTACACTTCATTCGAATATTCTAATCTGAAAATACAGGAAAAGGCGAATGGAAATGTAGAAGTGCAGGCTACAGTGAAGAACGTAGGAAGCCGTGCCGGTGATGAAGTTGCCCAGCTGTATGTGACAGATATGTATGCCAGTGTGAAAACCCGTGTTATGGAGTTGAAAGACTTCACCCGTATTCATTTGCAGCCGGGAGAGTCGAAGACGGTTTCTTTTGAAATGACTCCTTATGACATATCATTGCTCAATGACCGGATGGACAGAGTCGTGGAAAAGGGTGAGTTCAAAATCATGATAGGAGGAATGAGTCCTGATTATGTAGCTAAGAATGAAATCAAACATAGTGTAGGCTATAGTGATAACAAAAAGGGAGTCACAGGGATGCTCAATTATACGCATGAATTTGGGGCTAATTTTGATCTTACTGTGTCCAAAGTAGAAGAAAATCTTGTAAAGAATCAAAAGACTGTGTGGGTAAGTGTAAAAAACACAGGCACTTTGATGGATATAGGTAAAGTGGAAATGTTTGTTGGTGGTAAAAAGACAGGAGACGCAGTTCATTATGAGTTGGGGGCGGGCGAAGAAAAACTGATTCCGTTCAAGCTGGCGAAAGAGAATAAGGAGCCTGTAGCGTTTACTACCAAATATAAGATGGTATCTTTATAAGTTTTAGAGGGTCGTAAATTGATGATAATTTAGACGAGATAAACGATTATGTATCGGAGGTCTATCATTTGTTTGGGATTGTTACTGATTATTGCCGGTTTCTATGTAAAAGCAACTGAACCGGTTCATGACGGACTGGTTAAGCTACGAATCAGCAATTTTAAAGATGACAAGGCTGGTGCTGTAAGTTATACGTTCGATGATGGATTGCGCAATCAGTATCTGATTGCCGCTCCCATCATGGAGAAGCTACAGATACCGGGAACATTCTTTATTATTCCCGGACAGGTTTCGGCTACTTTACAGGAAGCCGAAGCTAAAAAGCCGGGAGCATGGGGAGGTGTTACCTGGGATGAGATACGCACATTGGTAGCTAAAGGTTTTGAAATCGGCAATCATGGATATAATCATAAGAATCTGGTGACTCAGGTAAAAGAGCCGGAGGAACTTGAAAATGAGATAGAAAATAGTGCTGATATTATCCGGAGGGAAACGGGAATTTTCCCTGTTTCTTTTTGCTATCCTTATAACAGTTTCAATGAGCAAGTTGGAAAGATTGTAGAAAGGCGTCATATGGTGGCCCGTACTTTTCAGCAAGGTATTGGAGCCCGGGATACCACGGCAAAGAATATTAATCAATGGATGGATAAACTGATTAGCCGGAGAGAATGGGGAGTAGCTATGATTCATGGTCTGACAGATGGATTTGATCCGCTTCGTCCTGATGTTTTCGAATCTCATCTGACTTACGCGAAGAAGCATGAAAAAGATCTTTGGATCGATACTTTCGGTAATATCGGCAGCTACATAAAGCAACGTGACGCGACCACTATAAAAGAGATTGAAATCGGAACCAATTCAGTGTCTTTTACTCTGGACTGCAAGTTAAGCAAAAAACAGGTGAAGGTTCCGTTGACGCTCGTGATCTTAACGGAAAATAAAGTAACTGAAGCGAAGGCAACACAAGGGAGAGAATCTCTGCCCGTAACGATCAGTAATAAACAAATAATGATTGATTGTGTCCCTGATTCCGGACGAGTCACAGTTGAATGGAAATTTAGTGATGTATATATAGACTGATAAATAAAATGAAACGACTTCTTTTAATATCATGGATATTTTTGTTGTCCATAAGCTTTGGACTGACAAAAGCAAAAGCCGATGTACGGATGCCGTTGATCTTCGGTGATCACATGGTTTTGCAGCAAGACACAAAGATTGCCATATGGGGATGGGCTGATGCCGGAGAAACCATAGAGGTAGCCTTTGCCGGACAGAAAGTGAGAACGACTGCTCATAGTGACGGGACATGGAAAGTAAACCTGAAACCAATAAAAACGAAGAAAGATGGGCAGACACTGACGATTACCGGAAAGAATAAACTAGCTTATTCGGATGTACTGGTAGGTGACGTATGGGTTGCTTCCGGACAATCGAATATGGAATGGGGAATTAAAGTAAGAAAGGAATATGCTGACGATATAGCCGGTTCGGAAGATCCTTTATTGCGTTTGTTCTTTGTTCCCAAGAATACAGCATTGCAGCCGTTGACTGATATAGAAGTTCCTCAGGGAACGGCTAGTCCCGAGCGGGCTGCCAGATGGGTACTTTGTACACCGGAAATGCTGGCAAAGATCAATGGACAGGGTTTTTCGGCAACGGCTTATTACTTTGCGCGCGACATGCGTGCTGCTAACGGACGTCCGTTAGGAGTTATCCAGTCCGCTTGGGGAGGTACGCGTGCTGAGGCCTGGACCAGTCTGTCCGGACTGAAGCAAGAACCTGCTTTGGCTCACTATGTGACTGCTTATGAGAAGAATGTGAAAGATAATCCGGAAATACTTGCCACTTATCCCCGAAAACAGAAAGAATTTGATGAAGCGGTAAGAGAATGGGATAAGACAGTAGGAAAAGAATGGAATCAGGCGCAAAAAGAATGGGCGATAGCTGTGAAAGCTGCACAGGCAGATGGAAAGCCGGCTCCACCCAAACCGCAGCCCAGAGTACCCCGTCCACCTAATCCACGTAAACCGCATGGAGGAAATAATGGTCCGTCCAACCTGTTTAATGCCATGATCTCTCCTTTGATCCCTTTGAGCATAAAAGGAGTTATCTGGTATCAGGGAGAATTTAATTCCGGTGGTTCTGCAAAGGAATATGCTACTCTGTTCTCGCGAATGATTATGGATTGGAGAGAGAAATGGGGAATCGGTGATTTTCCTTTTGTATACGTGCAGCTTCCTAATTTTGAGCCTGTAGACCAGCAACCGTCTGTTGAAGGAAATGGTTGGCGCTGGGTGCGGGAAGGACAGTTGAAAGCCTTGAACCTGCCTAATACGGCAATGGCTGTAACGATTGATGTGGGAGATCCTTTCGATTTACATCCGGTAGATAAATACGATGTCGGACATCGGTTGGCTCTTGCTGCCCGAAGGTTGGCGTATGGGGAGAAGGTAGTCGGTATGGGACCTCTTTATAAGAAAATGTCAGTGAAAGGAAATAAAATCATTCTGGAGTTTACCAATCAGGGTAAAAAGCTGATGATGGGTACTTCTCCGTATATACCGGCAGGAGAACCGCCTCATCCGAAACCGATGAAGTTAACGGGCTTCGGCATTGCGGGTGCCGACCGTAAGTTTGTATGGGCAGACGCAGTGATTGAAGGCAATAAGGTGATTGTGTCCAGCAGCGAAGTTGCTGTTCCTGTGGCTGTACGTTACGGCTTTTCCAATAGTCCTCGTTGTAACTTGTATAATGAGAAGGGTTTGCCGGCATCCCCTTTCCGCACAGACAACTGGGATAAATAACACGGACCGGAAAACAAATAAATGGCGGGCGGCTCAAACGGGAAAAAGGGAGAACAGTTTTCGCACCGCATCCTCCGGTAGTTTATCAATTCTTTATCGAGGGATCGGTAGATGGAAAGATATGAGTGAATCTGACAATCAATATGAAGTACGCTACTTTAACCGGGGATTCGGAATATTATTTCTCAATAACGGCATTTAATGAGAATGGTAATTAAATAATGAAAGGTTGATAATCATGGAAGACGGAAAAAAGATACGAAGAATGATTTCACAAGGTGTTAGATACTGCTTGTTGGCTTGGGCCGGAATATTTTCCGGAACGATGGTTGCACAAACTCAGAAAGTCGTGTTTTCCCGTGATTTTTCTCCGGCGGAAGGTTTGGTCATCCCGCAGGAAAAACCATATCGGGATGAAGTCTGCCTCAACGGACTTTGGGATTTACAATGCGTTGCTGTTCCCGCTTCGTGGAAAAGTGGTTCCGGGATAGCGCCTGAACTAGCTGCTCCTCAACCGGATCAATGGGAAAAGGTAAAGATAAAAATCCCTTCTGCTATCAATGTAAACGATTGGGGGAGAGGTAGTAAGGTTGGAGAAGGAACACAGCGACCGTATACTCCAAGTTCCGTTTACTTTCCCAGTTATCCGGAACACTGGGTACGTGCCCGTATGGGATGGTTACGCCGTAATTTTCGTATTCCTGCCGATTGGGAACAAAAACGCGTTTTGCTTCATTTTGAGGCAGTGGCAGGTGATTGTGTGATATGGGTGAATGGAAATGAAGTTTGTCATAATTTTGATGCCCATCTTCCTTTTGAGGCAGATGTGACCGAGTATGTGAATCGTGACGGTGAAAATGAGTTGTTGGTAGGAGTGAGGGATACGAAGCTATTCGATCAGTCGCATCCCGTTTATAAAAAGATGGGGGCAACTTATCCCACAGGTTCCAATACCGATTATTTGCTTGGCATTTGGCAGGATGTGTATTTGTTTGCAGTGCCCGAAATACGGATAACAGACGTGTTTGTACAATCCTGGCTGGATAAGAATGAATTAAAAGTAGAGGTAGAGTTGACGAATTTATCTTCGAAAAAGGCAAATATTACATTGAACGGAGAAGTCAGGGAATGGATCAACCAGGCAGGAAAGGACATTCTGACCGCTCCTGAGATCAAATGGACATTGGGAAATACGGCACTGACCATGCCTGTTACTACGGTTGTGCTTCAAAAAGGAGAGAAAAAGAAAGTCATTATCACTCAGAAACCGGATGATAAGTTAAAGTACTGGACTCCTGATACTCCCGAACTATACACTCTGCTGCTGACTGTAAACGGGAAGAAGCAGATATATGACTGCAAAGCTACCCGTTTCGGATGGAGACAATTTAAAATTGTAGGAGATGAGTTTCAGTTGAACGGAAAGAAAATACAATGCTTCGGGGATATTCAGCATCCTTTCAGTGCTTATATCTGTTCGAGACGTTTTGCTTATGCATGGTATCAGATGATTAAGGATTTTGGAGGAAATGCCGTTCGTCCGCATGCACAACCCTGGCCTCGGGTTTACTATGATCTGGCGGATGAAATGGGCTTGATGGTACTGGATGAGACAGCTTTGTTCGGCAGTTCCATTCGTTTGAATTTGGAAGAAGATATAACTTGGGAGCGTTCGCACCAACATTTGGAACGGTTGATCATGCGTGACCGCAATCATCCTTCTGTTATAGGGTGGAGTGCCGGTAATGAGATGTTTGCTATTGCTTTGCTGAACAAACCGGCAAAGGAAGTAGCTGCCGTTTGGGATGATAAATTGGTGGAACTGACATTGAGCGCAAAGAAATATGATCCTACCCGTGACTTCCTTACCTTGGATGGAGACCGTGATATGGACGGACGTCTTCCCGTGTGGAGCAAGCACTTTTCCCATGGTCTGAAACTGGAAGATTTACCCAAGGGATTGAACAAGCCTTTGATTGTAGGTGAGTCCGGAGCGACTTATTACGGACGTCCTCACCAGTTATATCCTTTTGTCGGAGAAAAAGCTTATCTGTCTTATAAAGGGCGGAGTGAGGCATTGGCAATCGATGTTTATCAGAATGTGAAACAGATGGCCATTCCTTATCTTGCATACTATTCCCCTTCGGAAGTATGTTGGTTCGGATTGGAACACATGAACTTGGGATATCACGATTTTAGTCGTCTGCCGAATCTTTCGGATGGTGTATTTGCCGGTAAAGCCTATGAAGAAGGCAAGCCGGGATATCAATATGAACGCATTCCTCCCTATGTCACTACCTTTAATCCGGGGTTAGATACTACACTTCCTCTATATAAGCCGTTGCCTATGTTTAATGCGCTGAAAGCTGCTTTCGGTGGTGGTGAATGGGCACCGTTTAAGGAAGTGAAACATCCGGTAAAGCCAGCCTGTCCGGCTCCGGTTTATACGGTTGCATATTTATTGGGGGAGGCTCATCCGGACTTAATCGATTTTATCACTCAGGCCGGAATCTCATTGACCATCCATCCGAGGAAAGCTAACTTATGGATTGTAGATGCCGAATTAGTGTCTGCATCAGATTTACAACAGATGCAACCGGCATTGAAGAAATGGAAGAAGGAAGGAGGAATGGTACTGGCATTGAGTACCGGACAAAAACTGAGTAATGACTTTGCCCGTTGGTTGCCGGAAGAAGTAAGGCTGACAAATCGCAAAGCCACTGCTTTAGAGATAGACAGTACTTCTTCCTGGAGAAAATATTTTGAACTGCCTGACTTGTACTTTGGCGAAATGGAAGGTGACCGTTACATACTGAAACAAGGTTTGACAGGGGCATTAACTGAGAAGGGGAATGTTATATTAAAAGCTTCCTGCACAGACTGGAATCTGTTTAATACCTCTCCCGAACATTGGAAATGCGCTCAGGTCGTATTGTATGAGGCTCTACAAAAGCCTGAAGGGGCAGCTTTGATCACATATCCGTTGCAAGATAACACAGACTTGGTTTTGTCGGTCATAGATTATCGTTTGCGGACGAAAGAGGTAACTGCCTTTTGGAACACGATGTTTCATGTAATGGGCATTGCGACAGACGGGGGTGGTTTCAAATCTCACGATGTGAAGGAGAAGAAACATGACTTGCTGATGGATGGTCCTGTAGATTAATAAAAATAGAAAATAAGGTAGAATGATGATGAAGAGGTATAAAAAGATTTTGTTGACAGGTGCTTTGTCTGTGATGTCTTGTTCGTTTATACACGCGCAGGAGTTGTATAAGAATGAAAATGCTCCTGTGCATGAACGGGTAATGGATTTGATTTCACGCTTAACGGTGGAAGAGAAAATAAGTTTGCTTCGTGCAACATCTCCCGGTATTCCCCGTTTGGGCATTGATAAATACTATCATGGGAATGAAGCGCTACATGGAGTTGTCCGTCCCGGACGTTTTACCGTATTTCCACAAGCCATCGGACTGGCAGCTACCTGGAATCCGGAGTTACAGAAACGGGTAGCCACAGTCATTTCGGATGAGGCGCGTGCCCGCTGGAACGAGCTGGATCAGGGAAGAGCACAGAAGGAACAATTCAGCGATGTGCTGACTTTTTGGTCACCTACCGTGAACATGGCACGTGATCCTCGTTGGGGGCGCACACCGGAAACGTATGGTGAAGACCCTTTTCTGAGTGGAGTGATGGGAACAGCCTTCGTGAAAGGATTGCAAGGAGATGATCCGCATTATTTAAAAATCGTTTCTACTCCCAAGCATTTTGCCGCCAACAATGAAGAGCACAATCGTTTCGTCTGCAATCCTCAGATATCGGAGAAACAACTGCGTGAATATTATTTCCCTGCTTACGAAATGTGTGTAAAGGAAGGAAAGGCCGCTTCCATCATGTCCGCTTACAATGCACTGAACGATGTGCCTTGTACGCTGAATGCATGGTTATTGCAAAAGGTGCTGCGGAAGGATTGGGGATTTCAGGGATATGTTGTTTCTGACTGTGGAGGCCCTGCTTTGCTGGTAAATGCTCATAAGTATGTGAAGACGAAGGAAGCGGCAGCCACCTTGTCTATTAAGGCAGGGCTTGACCTTGAATGTGGTGACGATGTTTATGACGGACCTTTGTTGAATGCTTACAAACAATATATGGTATCGGATGCCGATATTGACTCTGCAGCCTATCATGTACTGACGGCCCGTATGAAACTGGGGCTGTTTGATGGTGTGGAGCGAAATCCGTATACTAAAATATCTCCATCAGTGATCGGTTCGAAGGAGCATCAGCAAATTGCTTTGGATGCTGCCCGTCAATGTATCGTTCTATTGAAGAATCAGAAGAATATGCTCCCGTTGAATGCCAGCAAACTGAAATCTATCGCAGTAGTCGGTATTAATGCCGGTAAGTGTGAGTTTGGCGATTATAGTGGTGCTCCGGTAGTAGAGCCGGTTTCCATACTGCAAGGCATCAGAAACAGGGTAGGCGATCAGGTGAAAGTCGTCTATGCTCCTTGGAAGTCTGCCGCCGACGGTCTGGAACTTATTCAGGGAGAGAACTTTCCGGAAGGATTGCAGGCAGAATATTTTGATAATACCCGTCTGGAAGGTACACCGAAAGTGCGCAAAGAAAACTGGATCAATTTTGAGCCTGCCAATCAGGCTCCCGACCCGTTCCTTCCCAAATCTCCGCTTTCTGTCCGTTGGACAGGAAAGTTAAAGCCGACCATCTCCGGTCGCTATACTTTCAGCTTTACATCAGATGACGGTTGCCGTCTGAGCATTGATAATCAGATGTTGATTGATGCATGGCAAGCGCATGCCGTGTCTACGGACTCCGCTTCTATTTATCTCGAAGCCGGAAAAGAGTATCAGTTGAAAGCGGAATATTACGATAATCGGGATTATGCTATTGCAAAACTACAATGGAAAGTTCCGCAAATAGGAAAAGCAACCCGTCTCGATTTGTACGGAGAAGCCGGAAAAGCAGTTCGCGAATGTGAAACGGTAATTGCTGTTATGGGTATCAATAAATCGATAGAGCGTGAGGGGCAAGACCGCTACGACATTCAGCTCCCGGCAGACCAGAGAGAGTTCTTGCAGGAAATCTATAAAGTGAATTCCAATATGATCGTTATTCTGGTGGCAGGCAGTTCATTAGCCATCAATTGGATGGATGAGCATGTTCCTGCGATTGTGAATGCCTGGTATCCGGGCGAACAAGGAGGAACTGCTGTTGCCGAGGTACTGTTTGGTGATTATAATCCTGCCGGACGTTTACCGCTCACTTATTACAAATCCTTGGATGAGTTGCCTCCGTTTGATGATTATGATATTACCAAAGGACGTACTTATAAATACTTCAAAGGAGAAGTCCTTTATCCATTTGGCTACGGATTGAGTTATTCTTCTTTTAAATATAGCGATTTGAGAGTAAAAGACGAAGCAGATGAAGTAGCTGTTTCTTTCCGGTTAAAGAATACCGGTAAGAGAAACGGTGATGAAGTTACTCAGGTTTATGTGCGAATACCGGAGACCGGAGGTATTGTTCCTGTCAAAGAACTGAAAGGATTCCGGCGTGTTCCTTTAAAATCAGGAGAAAGCCGTCGGGTAGAGATCAGGTTGAATAAAGAGCAACTTCGTTATTGGGATGTAGGAAAAGGTCAGTTTGTAGTACCGAAAGGCACATTTGACATTATGGTTGGTGCTTCTTCCAAAGATATTCGCCTGCAAACAGTCATTGATTTATAAACTTTATTTAAATTTGAACCAGAAAAAACTAAGAGTCACATGAACTGAAGTGATGCTTTTTGATTGATCAGTCTGTGCCACCTTGTTGGCACAGTTGTGCCATCGCATTGGCACGGTTATGCCAACGAGGTGGCACAGTTGTGCCAATAGGGTGGCACAAGCATGACGCAGTATGGGATTATCTAAGGATATGCTTATTAAAAAATAATATTATGAGAAACAGGTACTTACGGCTTACAGATGTATTACTTCTATTCTGCTTTGTGGCAGGAACTACGATGACGGCTTGCTCCGGGCAGTTTCATCAACCTGCCTTGAAGGCAACTTATAATAAGCCTGCTAAAAACTGGGAAAGTGAGGCTCTGCCTATCGGTAACGGTTATATGGGAGCTATGATCTTTGGTGGGGTCTATGTGGATGTCATTCAGACGAATGAACACACTTTGTGGTCGGGAGGTCCCGGTGAAGATCCCTCTTATAACGGAGGGCATCTGAGAACTCCGGAAGTTAACAAGGACTATCTTCACAAAGCGCGGGTGATGTTGCAACAGAAGATGAATGACTTTACAGCAAACCGTTCTGCTTATATCGACGAGACCGGAAAACTGATTACCCATAATTATGATGGAGACGGTGATGGCACAGAATTACGGAATCTGATTGACAATCTGGCTGGAACGAAGGAGCATTTCGGTTCTTTCCAGACATTGAGTAATATCATTGTAGAGGCCGTTAATCCGCCTATCCCTGTCTTGATAAAAGAAGAAGTACAGACCAATTATGATAATACAAAAAATCAAAGTCAGTCCATCGGCAGTCTTTTCGATCAGAGTACTACCAGCAAATGGTTTGCCGATAATGAACAGTTTTCCGGTGCAGGGAGTTTGCCATGTGTAATCAAGTGGGCATATACCCATGCTCCCAAAGCCGTTTCCTATAGCTTGACCTCTGCCAATGACATGCCTGGCAGAGACCCGAAATCGTGGAAACTTTATGGTTCGGCAGATGGCAAATCCTATGACTTGCTGGATAATCAGTCCGGTGTTTTCTGGGCTGATGGCAATGACGGAAAAAGCGGTCGCAATAAGACGCTGTCATTCCCGTTGAAAACGGATAAATATACATTCTTCAAACTCGAAATAACGGAATTAATAGACAACAGGCAGAAGCCGCAATTAGCGGAGATCTCGATAGACGCTTCTCCCGAGCTTCCTTATTCCGACTATGCCCGTACACTCGACATAGATAATGCTATTCATACGGTGACATATAAAGAAGGTGGAATCACCTTTAAACGTGAATATTTTATGAGTTATCCGGATCATGTAATGGTGATGCGTCTCACGTCAGATGCGAATGAAGGGAAACTTTCGCGCATCATTTCTCTTGAATCGCTGCACACCGATAAAGTCATTGCAGCAGACGGCAATACGATTACCATGACCGGGTACCCGACTCCGGTTAGCGGGGACAAGCGGGTAGGGGATGCCTGGAAGAATGGACTGAGATATGCGCAGCAATTGGTTGTGAAGAATAAAGGCGGAAAGATTTCAGTAGTGGACGGAGCGAAGCTGAAAGTAGAGGATGCGGATGAGATTATTGTTCTGATGTCTGCCGCGACTAACTATGTACAGTGCATGGATGATTCCTACTGTTATTTTTCAGAAGAAGATCCATTGGATAAGGTGCGGGCTACCCTGCATAAAGTAGCGGATAAGAAGTATACCTCCTTGTTGGCTGCCCATCAGAAGGATTATCATTCGTTGTATGATAGAATGCAACTAAATCTTGGTGAACAGTTGGAAGCACCTGCTGCCACCACCGACAGTTTGCTGAAAGGAATGGATGCGAATACCAATTCGGAACAGGACAATCAATATCTGGAAATGTTGTATTTCCAGTTCGGACGTTATCTTCTGATCTCTTCTTCAAGAGAAGGTTCTTTACCTGCTAATCTGCAAGGAGTGTGGGGGGAAAGGCTTGCTAATCCATGGAATGCCGATTATCATACCAATATCAATGTACAGATGAATTATTGGCCGACACAGCCTACCAATCTTAGTCCGTGCCATCTGCCTATGGTAGAATATGTCAAGAGTCTGGTACCTCGTGGAAAGTATACGGCACAACAATATTATTGTAAACCTGATGGCGGCAATGTTCGTGGATGGGTGACACATCATGAGAATAATATTTGGGGGAATACGGCTCCGGCCAAGAAAAGTACGCCCCATCACTTCCCGGCAGGGGCTATCTGGATGTGTCAGGATATCTGGGAGTATTACCAGTTCAACCTTGATAAAGACTTCCTGAAAAAGTATTATGATACGATGCTTGACGCTGCCCTTTTCTGGGTAGACAATCTTTGGACAGATGAACGGGATGGTACACTGGTAGCGAATCCCTCCCATTCTCCTGAACATGGCGAGTTTTCACTAGGTTGTTCAACTTCACAGGCTATGATTTGTGAAATGTTCGACATGATGATTAAGGCCAGCAAAGAGCTGGGAAGGGAAAAAGATCCGGAAATCGCAGAGATAGCAACAGCCATGAGCAAACTCTCCGGACCGAAAATCGGCCTGGGCGGTCAATTTATGGAATGGAAAGATGAAGTGACAAAAGACGTGACCGGAGATGGCGGCCACAGACATACGAATCATCTTTTCTGGCTGCATCCGGGTTCGCAGATTGTAATTGGAAGGAGCGAACAGGACGATAAATATGCAGATGCCATGAAAGTGACATTGAATACGCGCGGCGACGAAGGTACCGGATGGAGCAAAGCGTGGAAACTGAACTTCTGGGCACGTCTGCACGACGGAAACCGCTCTCATAAGTTATTGAGAAGTGCCATGAAACTGACTGTTCCCGGAAGTCATGTAGGCGGAGTATATACCAACTTGTTTGATGCGCATCCGCCTTTCCAGATCGACGGTAACTTTGGTTGTACAGCCGGAATCGCAGAAATGCTGATGCAGAGCCAGGGAGGATATATCGAATTGCTTCCCGCTTTGCCCGATGCGTGGAAAGACGGTGCATTTAAAGGGATGAAGGCGCGAGGAAACTTTGAAGTGGACGCTGCCTGGAAAGAAGGGAAAATTACTTCAATAGAAATTCTTTCTAATTCCGGTGCAGAGTGTATTATAAAATATCCGGGTGCAAAGAATCTGAAAGTTTCCGGTGTTAAAGTCAACGTTCTTGATGATAATAGGATTTCTTTCGCGACTGTCAAAGGCAAAAGATATACGATCAGATGATATTTCTTTTATAAGTCTTTCATAACTTAATAACGGCTGTGAAACGGCTGAGGTTGGCATAAAGATTCATTGGAATATGCTATGGGTGAACCAATAAATATCTGTTGACGGTTATTGGATAAATCTTCCGCTTTGATACATCATGAAGAGTAGATTTCACTTTCCAGTGGAATTTGCTCTTCATTTTTTGTTTATCTTGTTTTGTCAGCTAACAATTTAGAGTTTTGCTAAAGTAAGGTTTGACGGTCAAAATAGAAGTATGCCATATCTACTCCATCGTTAAGGAAAAGAAGCCCGACTACATAAGTTTATGCAATTGATTACACTGTTATAATGGAAAGAAAATCCAAAAGAAAGGAGTGGCAATCTTCTGCTACTGTTTACACCCGGAATAAAAAAAGAAGGCAACTAACTTATTGTAAGCTAGCTGCCTTCTTTGGGGAATTTAATAGAACGAATGGAAGATCCATTCTAATATATCAATTACATACCTATTTCAATAATTCGTTCACCATGTTTGCCAACAATTTTCCTGCTATCGGATCAGTCGTTGCTTTTTCCGTGCAGAGTGTCGAAACAAGAGATTTTCCTTTATTGTCGGCTATTTGCAGTAATGTCAATCCACGCATAGACTCGATACGTGCTATACGTTCTTCCGGTTTACCGCCGTCGATGTATGCGTGAATCTTCATCTGGGCAGCAAGTTCCTTCACATTTTCGTGGCGGACAGCTTTCAAGGTGGCAGTGCAGGCTAGTGGAATTTCACGCTTGTTATTATTGAAATAGCGTAATTCCAGTACACCGATTCCGTCGAATACAGAGGCATCGTCATGTTCCATCACCACAATGTCTCCTTCCGTGGGAATGATCCATCCGGTGATGTATTCAGGATAGATTTTTTGTGCAGCCTCTTTGCTGTTCAGAAGGAGCAGGCGACCGCCTTTAGCCTGATATTCACGTAGCAATTTTGCTTCTTCATCCGTACATTCTTTCAGTCCCGATAGGATGCAGAGATTCGCTTTCTGCTTGCTGTTCAGGAGTTCCTTGATGGACGGTACTGTCTGGCAAGCGATGTTCAGGAAGTCAAGGGTGGCTTTCATATTGTCTTTATCCAGTAGAAGGATTTTTTTGTTTTCGGCTACCTGACCGATGTTCCATTCCTTGCGTGCCAATAGTAATCCATATTCATTTTTTGATAAAGTCACGCCGTTTTCTGTAAGTGTGAGTTTCAGTTTTGCATTTACTTTGTCGGCAGGTAGATTGGAAGGCATGTGAATGTTTGGCTCAATATATTTACGGCCATAGTATTCCACAGCCGGGAATTGTTCTGTACCGGATGCCAGTACTTTATCCGTTTCGTCTACAATACTCCAGATTAATGACATTGGTTTCAGGTCACGTCCTTCTTCGTTGTCATTTACTACATAAATACGTGTATGCAATTTCTCACCTGCATAAAGGTTACGTCCCCATAATTCCGCACTGACAAGTACAGGTTGCATAGCACGCTGCATAGCGTAGTATGTGGGATACGGTTGAATATGACGGTAGTCATAGCATTGGCGAAACCAAGTCATATAGGCAAAGTGCATGATACCCGAAGCCTGTTCGTTGGTACGACGGAGCGTTTCGGCCAACTCTCCCGTGATGAACGATTGTGTATTCAGAAAACCTTTGGGATCGGCCCAGTCATAAGCTTCGTATCCGATTAATGAATAAGGATTCTGATGAATCAGCTGATAGGAACGGGTAGGGTGACCGGTTTCGGCATTCGGATAACCCGTACTCATCTCCTGACTGATCAAAGGACGTCCGGGTGTTTTGAATTGTTTCTGAAATTCTCCGTTGAAGAAGCGGAATACCGAATAGTCGTACCAATTATAATAAGCATGGTTGTCATCAATATCTCCGTCATCAACTGTTTTTAGAAAATCTTCGCCGAACCGTTTGCTGGCTTTGTTGTGAAGATAGTTGGAGTCGAAGCATACAGGGCGTGTAGGATCGGTCTTTCTCATATTCTTCACTACATCGGATACAATGCGGAATTTCTCTTTGGCACGTTCCGTATCGGCATCCAAGTCGTAGAATTTCATCTCATTGTTGACTGTCCAGAAGAATACAGAAGGATGATTCCGGTATTTTTTCATCACCCGCAGCCATTCACTGCTCCAAAGATCAAGCACGCCCTTGTCCGGTATCGGGGTAGAGTGTATCATGAGCCATGACCAAGTACCCTCAAAGCTGATCGAGATGCCATTGCGGTCTGCTGCCGATACCCAGAGTTCGTTCCAAGGAGTGGTATGTGTTCGGGTAGACTGTACATTACCTTCCTTCATCAGTTTCATAAATTTGTCTGCCAGAAGAGAATCATTGGGACAGAGAGCGAAAGGAATGTGATTGCCTCCGCGTAGCCAGTGTTTGCGGCCATTCAGGTACAGGAATCCGTCTTTGCTTTCAAAAGTACGGAAGCCGGAAGTTACGGTGATACAGTCCGTCACTTTATTTTTTCCTTCCGTGAGGCTTACGCGAAAGTCATAAAGATTAGGGCTGGCAGGTTCCCAGAGTTTGGGTTTCAGCCCTTTAATATCACAGGTAAATGTTTCTTGTGTACTTGTCGCTAACGAGAGTTTGCTACGTACGGGGGCACCGTAGAGTGTTTCTCCGGTGTGTTTGTCTATGATGTCTACACGGATGTCGAAGTTTCTCTTTTTAGGAGCATAGTTTTTTATGGTGACGTCTATGGATGCACCGTCCAAAGCCGGTTTGATGAAAATATCTTCTACTCTAAGCGGATTGCTGACTACGAGTTTGACAGGCTGCCATATACCGGCAGGGTTGTCACCATAAAATCCGTGAGGAATATCGGTTAATACGGCTTTGTTGGCCTGTTGGTCGTTTTGGTTGTCTTCCACTTCCTTGCGCACCGATGAATAGTAGTTTTCCATGGCATCACTGGTTTGCGCAACTTTCCCGTTGATGTCACGTGTCACTTTCACAGCAATCAGATTGCGGCCCGGGCGTAGAAATCGGGTGGCATCTATCTGGAAATCACCGAACATACCTATGTTCGAACTAGCCGGTTCACCGTTGATGTAAACTTCCGCCATTTTTGATACAGCGTCAAATGAGAGGGTCAGTTGTTTCCCTTTCACGTCAGCCGGTAGTTCCAGCCATTGACGATACCAGGCAGCACCAGTCTTGCGATAGTTGAAAGTATAGTTCTCGCAACGGTCGGTTTCTTGCTGGTAGTAGGTATCTGATACCCCTTTATGTTGCGGGCCGGTAGGCGATGGCATCGTTTCGCCATGTAGCCAGATGCGGATAGGATTCCAGAAAGCAGGGACAGACATCAGATGCCAGTCGTTGTCATCCGTCTGCATGGAGATTGCCTTAGCTTTATCGTTCAGTTGGTATTCAGGCATGAAGAGCCAGTTTCCGTCCAATGATAACTCTGTCCGGTTGTCAGTCAGTTTATCCAGTTTGACGGCAGTGTATTGTGCTCGTTCCTTGCGGCGTTTTTCCTCCTTTTCCTGTGTTGAGAGTGCTATGCGGTACTCTTGTACCTTAACGCCTTTTAGAGCATCTTCTGCTAATGGTATGACAGTGAGATCATCAAATTCCGTGTCTATCCATCCGCCACCCAATGCAACTTCACCGGTAGGAGAGAGATTACTGTTTTTGTCCTCCAAATCGATGTGAGGAAGTTTTTCGTCGTTTACAAAAAACCGGATACGGTTTCCACATACTTCTACTTTCACTTTGTACCATTCTCCCGGCACGGGATGAAAGCCGAGTGGGCGAACGCCTAAGAATTCGTCTGTACCCATATATCCGGTACGCATCAAATAGATATCGTCTTGCAGTCCGCCTTTGATACCCACCACATAGCGGTCAAAACGGTTGTGTGTACGGAACCCTGCCCATATCTGTACTTGTTCGGCGTCTTTCGGGGCACGTGCCTTGAAAGACAGACTATAATCTTTCCATTCGGGATTACCGAAGAGGGCATAAGCACTGCGCGAATGTAATACTCCGTCGTTAACCCGACAGGCGCCACGTCCCACAATATTCAGTGGTTGGGAGTCATTGGAGAAATCATTGCTCCATACGGTGTGATCTTGGGCTTGTGTCACCAAGCCGGACAGGCTGCAGGCGCAAGCTAAAAATACTTTGCTAATTTGATTCATGATATTATTCTGTAGTTTAAAAGTTCATTGTATTTCAGTTTATGATTTGACAGACTGTAATTCACGGTTTGAGAGCGATAAAATGGTGTGGCAAATATAAAGACAGGAAGTTAAGTGAAAGCTTAATTTTCGCTTAATTGCTTATTAAATATCCCTTAAATGTGGAATTTAAGCAAATAAGTGGGTTCAGGGGATATAAATCTTATCTCCCGGTTATAAATAATCTCGTTACACCTTATTATATATAGAGTGAAGGAAACGTACAATTGAAAGATGGTATCGTAAGAAGCATTTTTGAAAATCAGTAGTGAATGTCGCAATCATAATACTGGAATACATTTTTTATATAATCAGTCAGGTTAATAATTGGATATCTCTTAATTTGTGTTATGTTTGTATATCCTTGTATGGGTTGGTTGGGGCATTACTTTGGCAACCCCGACCGATATAAGAGATAATAGTTGCCTTATTTACCTTTTTAACCTCTTTACTTGAAATTTGCTTCTTTTGCAGGAAGTAACTACTCATTTAGATGAAGAAACAGGGTATGTATCGCATATCACAAAATATAAAACTTCCCCCTTTTATAGAAATTAATGCCCAAGTTTGCGGAAAATTAAAAGAAAATAGTATTAGTTTTAAAATTAATTAGAAATTAATCTGAGTTTAATCGTATTTTATAAAAAAACTTAAGCCGGCTCCTGTTACTTTGCATCAGAACTCAAAAATAACCTTAAATATTAAGTTTGTTCAGTCGACGCTTTCTTAAATAATGAATAAAAAGGGTGTTTTCGAGGTGTAACAAACAAGAAATGTATAATTAAAAAAAGAGACCGTGAAGAATTATTTGAAAATCACGATGGGGCTTGTTTTAGCTTCCATGATTGTTAGCTGTTCTGATGAGGACAATAATATTGTTCCCGATATTAATCCGGACCCGGTGCCACCGACAGAAGGGACGTTCATACTCCCTGCTCCTGCGGTAGAGAGTAACATTCCTGAACATGATTTTTTGATGGGGGCATTGTTCAGTTTCCAGAAGAACCTTCGGAATGGGGAGGATGCTGCCAGCGGCGGGACAAATTCTACTACCTTTTATAATAAGCCGCTTTTCGAAGTGAAGGCTTTTGGTGCTACGGAAGCAGAGTGGTGGGATAACCTGGTGGAAGAGATGGTGTATAGTGGGTTGGATTATGTAGCTCCCAACTGCCGTGGACGTTTACCGAAGGCAGATACCGACCCTGCTTATGAAAGAGATCATGGTGACCCTGTTCATATAAAGGAATTCATCGCTGCTTTACAACGCCGGAATGAAGAAAGTCTGAAGATTGCCATCTTCGATGACTGTCCGGCTTCCTGGGCTGCCGCCCGTAATTTTGACTTGTATCAGACTTACGCTACAGTGATCAGTGCCGAGACTCAGCAAAATAAGGGGCTGACGGATGAAGAGGTCATGTATCCGTTAGACAACTTGGACGATATATATAAGTATATATGGGATTACAATATAAAATTGGCTTTCGATCACTTTTATGGCGAGAATAAAGCCAATAACAAGTATCTTCTTCGTATCGATGGCAAGCCTGTACTGTTCCTGTGGAGTATCAACGGTTTCCTTAATGTAGACTATGCCGCATTAGGCAACAAGAAAATAGATTGCAAGGGTAAACTAAAAGCCATCCTGGACAAGATTCATGCTGACTTCAAGACTGCTTACGGCGAAGACCTTTTTATTTGTGCCGACAGGGCTTTCCAAGACCGGGACAAAGAGGTGAACGAATCAGTAGTAGAGTCGCTGAACGATTGGTTCATTGCTGCTGAACATGCTGCTAACCGCAGTTCCTGGACCGTACGTAGTTTTAATGGGAAAACAGTAGGAGTGGCTGTACCGGCTTTTTATACCAATGATAAATCGGGAACCCGGATGTTCTTCGATGCTGATCATGGAAAGCGTTTGACTGACGCTTTGGATGATATGGTTGCGAAGAATACTGATCTGGTTTTCCTGGAAGGTTTTACTGATATGGCCGAAAACGCATCTTATTGGAGAAGCACTGATAACACTTTCTATGATTTTCCTAACCAACGTCTGAATATTCTGCGTAAATACAGCAGTAACAAGGCATGGCCCGAATCATTGCGGATAGAGATGGAAGCTTGTGATAAATTCTTTGATATCTCTAAAAACAATAGTGGTAATCAATACCGTACCGGAGATCTGGATGTTGCAAAGGTGGCTAATGTGGCTTCGGATAAGAACACCGAATGGTATGTTACCCATACAGAGCCCGGTGAATGGCTGGAATGGAAAGAATTGCCTTATGCTGCCGGAAACGTGACAATTAAGGTGTGTTATGCTGCCAAGGCAGATGCTAAGATTCGTTTCGATTTTGGCGAAGGTACACAGAGAAGACAAGGTCCTGTCGTAGAACTTCCTGCTACCGGAGGCGAATGGACCACTGTGGATGCTTTCACTATGAAATGCGATGTAAACGGTTGGCGGCGGACTTTGCTGAACATTGTGGCTGGTCAACCTGATTTGAATTACTTCACAATAACTGTAGAAAAATGAAAATAACTAATTTATTAATTGTAAACTTAAGCTAATATGGAGAAACTTTATCTGAAAAGAAGCTGGAGGATAGGGACATGCCTGATGGTATTGCTCACATTCTTTGCATTTTCGCTTTCAGCGCAAAACCGAAAGGTCACTGGAGTCGTTGTCGACGAGTTTGGTGATCCACTTCCAGGTGCTAATATTACGGTGGTTGGAAACCAAAGTTTAGCTACTGCGACAAATATGGAAGGGCAATTTACCTTAAACAATGTACCGAAAGACGCCATATTGAATGTAAGATTCATAGGCTATGCCGTGCAGACCGTCAGACTGGCTACCTTGAAAAACAATGACCTGTTGCGCATTGTTCTGAGGGAAGATGTCAAAGAACTGAAGGACGTCGTTGTGACAGCATTGGGTATCAGCCGTGAGTCGAAATCATTGGGATATGCCCGTCAGTCCATTGACACGGAATCTCTGTTGGATACACGTGACCCGAACTTGTTGAATAGTTTGAGTGGTAAGGTTTCGGGTGTCAACTTTATTTCGAATGGCGGTCCGTTGTCTTCTACTCGTGTGGAAATTCGTGGTAATAACTCTTTGACGGGAAACAATCAGCCGTTGTACGTAATTGATGGTGTACCCATCATGAATCCGATGGGTGAAGACGGGGATTTGGACTATGGTAACCCTGCGTCAGCAATCAGCCCGGACGATATTGAATCGATAGAAGTGTTGAAAGGCGCCAATGCAGCTGCTTTGTATGGATCAGATGCTGCCAATGGTGTTATTCTGATTACTACCCGTAAGGCTACGAAGAAATCCGGACTCGGTGTTTCTTATGGCTACAACATGCAGTTTACTTTCCTGCGTGAATTCCCGGCTTATCAGAATGTTTACGGTTCGGCCAGTCTTCCGGCTGTCGGTGTGGGTGACGGATTCAACTATTATGGTTCCAACTCGAAGAACGGCTATGCTTATGACCCTAGTCTGCCTTATGGTATTTTTGTATTTAACTGGGCGAATCCGAATCAACGCTCATGGGGGCTGCCGATGTTAGGCTTTGATCTGGTGGGACGTAATAATCAGATACGCTCTTATGTACCTAATAAAGACGGTATTACGGATATGTACGAAATGGGTGTAGCCATGACTCATAGTGTTTCAGTCAATAAGGTGTTCAATGGGGCAGGTATCCGTTTCAACTATACGGGTATCGACTACGACGGAATGCTGAAGAACTTTGATAACATGAAGCGTCACACATTTGACCTGCGTGTGAATATGGATTTGGCTAAATGGCTGTCCAGTGAAATCTCCGTTAACTATCAGTTGGAAACTGCCGATAACCGTGATTATAAAGGTGACAGTAACCGTAACCCGATGCGTGCTATCATGAATATGCCACGTGACGTCGTCATGGAGGAATTACTGCCGTGGAAGCGCGAGTCAGGTGAAGCCTTTACACGAGGTAACGGATTCTACAATCCTTATTGGTTGCTGAACGAAATCAGCAATGGGGATGGCCGCAATAACTTCCGTGGTAACCTGACTCTTAATATCAAACCGATTCAGGGGATGAATATTCGTTTGCGTGCCAGTGTGGAAAAGGCAAACAAGAATGGCTGGAAGTTCGATAATTACTATACCATGTGGGATATTGACGGACAGTACGAAACGTTCCGTGAAGCCTCCAACAACTACAACTATGAAGGGGTAATTTCTTACAACCGCAATATCAAGAAGATCAGCCTCAGCGCCAATCTGGGTACTTCTATGCAGAAGAATGACTGGTACAAGCTCAGGAGTCAGGTTTCTCAATTGGCGGCTCCGGATGTGAAGTCATTGTCCAACAATGCTTCTATGTTGAGTGGAACAGAAAGTGTGAATGCAAAAGAGAAACAGTCCGTATTCGGTATGTTGTCTTTGGGATATCATGGTTTGTTTCTCGATGGAACTTTCCGTAACGACTGGTCAAGTTCTTTGCCGAAAGCTAATAATTCTTACTTCTATGCTTCCGGTAGTGCCAGTGCTGTATTAACGGAAATCTTCCCCAAACTGAAGAGCAAGACTTTGTCATTTGCCAAGTTGCGTGGATCGATTGCCCGTGTAGGTAATGATGCCGGTTTCGACCGCTTGATTAACAGCTACAGTTATGGTGGTCTGTTCCGTAATGACATGGCGTGGTTCCAAGGTGACGCTGTACGTAAAAATCCGAACTTGAAACCGGAAACAACTATTTCGAAGGAAATCGGTGCGGAGGTTCGTTTACTGGACGGACGTCTGACGGCAGATGTTACTTACTATGACAAATACACTCGTGATCAGATTGTGGAGTCAGAACTTTCTTATTTGTCCAATTACCAGCGTGTCATCATCAACTCCGGTAAAATATCCAACAAAGGTTGGGAAATCTCCGTGAGCGGTGTACCGGTGAAGGTAAAGAACTTCGAGTGGAAAACCATTTTCAACTGGTCAAAGAATAATTCCATGGTAGAGTCATTGCCCGAAGGTATCGATAAGATACAGATTGGCAGCGGTGTGTACAACGTGAAGTCTTATGCGGAAGTAGGCAAGCCTTATGGTGCTATCTATGCGAAGACATTTAAGCGTGATGCCGAAGGATACATCCTTTGCCAGCTCGACGGTTCTCCGAAAGAAGGACAGGACTATGAATATTTAGGCTGTGTACAAGCAGATTGGCGAGGTGGCTGGAATAACGTGTTCCGTTTGGGTAATTTCTCCTTCTCTGTTATGTTCGACTTCCAGAAAGGTGGTAAGTTCTTCTCTCAGACATCGATCCAGAGTTCTGTAGACGGACAATCTGTTAAATCATTGGAAGGTCGTGACGCGGATTTCTTCTCCAGAAAGATTTTGGGTGAATCGGACGAAGAACGCTATGGCTTCATGCGTCCTCAAAACGCTAACACACCGACTGCGAACGGACAGGTTTATCCTGACTGGGGACGTCCTAAAGGGGTAGTTCTTCCTAATTGTCGTTATGACGAAGACGTAGAAGGTCTGGCAGGACAACAGGTATTGGGTTATTGTACTCCCGAACGCTATTGGATGCACTATACCTCCCGTGATATTTCCCGTTTCATCTATGATGCTTCTTATGTGAAGTTGCGTGAAATCACTGTCAGCTACGATTTACCGAAAAAATGGCTGAGAAAGACTCCGTTCCAGACTTTCCGTGTGGCGGCTGTCGGACGAAACATTGCTACCTTGTTTGCCAATACACCGCACGGACTGGACCCGCAGGCAACAAGTACGACAGGAAATGCACAAGGTTTCGAACGTGGCTTCAACCTGCCTTCCGCAACCTATGGATTTGATATTAAAGTTTCTTTTTAAATTCGTAAAGCATGAAATTGAAAAACAAAATATTACCGTTACTCCTGCTGGCATCAACTGCTGTGGGGTGTACGGACGGTTTCGAAACCATCAACTCGGACCCGAACAAATTGTATGAGGTTAACCTGCAGAGTATTTTCCCCGGTACGGTTTACAAAACAATGAATGCGATCAGTGAATTGAATAATAACCGTATGTGGAGTTATTCACGTTACATTACCAACGTCGCTTTCCAGACACCATGGAACGAAAGGGGAGACGGATTCTACCGTAAGTTTTATGTAGAGATTCTGCGCGATTTGGAAGATCTGGCAAAAGCATACGATAATGGCTCTTTACCTAATAGTCTGGCGGTAGTCAAGACATGGAAAGCATTTACCTATTACCAGTTACTATCGCTCTATGGTCCGGTCGGATTGAGTCAGGCCGGTATGGACGGAGGAACGGACAAGCGTATCTTTGATTATGATTCGGAAGCCGATGCTTATTATTCCATTTTGGGATGGCTGGATCAGGCGGTTGATGCATTCGACGAATCATCCACTGATAAAATTTTGAAAGACCCTGTTTATAACGGAGATGTACAGAAGTGGCGTAAACTGGCTAATACATTGCGTCTGGAGATAGCCATGAACATTCAGAATATCAGCGAAGAGAAAGCACGCGAATATGCTGCGAAGTCTATGGGACACGAAGAATGGCTGTTCAGTTCTCTGGATGATGCGTTTGCTCCTAAATACGGAACGGTGATCGACAAAGACTGTTCCTGGTATTACACTCGTTTGTACAAAGAAGAAATTCAGACGAAAGCAAACTGGGGGCTGATACCTTCCATGAACGAGTATTTCGCCATTTACCTGTTCTCGTATAATGATCCGCGTATGGAGACTTATTTTGACGGATCTAATGTTTACTGGCCCGAACGCCAGCCTTATCGTATGACGGACGTGCTGACCCGTTCACACGACTGTGATGTGAGCAATTGTTCAGCCAGCGACCAGCAGGAACACCTGCAGTGGATGATAGACGGATATGAAGTGCGTGATTCGTTACGTGTACGTTACTCCATTCCTTATGTGCCTACACCGGACAATCCGGGTGCCCGCACACCGTTCGGCTGGAGAAGACCGATCGACCCGACCGACCCGAATGGTACAAGGGAAATCCCCGATCCGTTGTCAATGAACGAAGACAACAGATGCTATATCAACCCGAGATATTATGCAATGGACGCTACGATGCCTTTGCTGCGTTGGGCAGATGCTTGTTTCCTCTGTGCTGAGGCGAAGGTGAAGTTTAACCTGGGATCTAAAGATGCACAGACTTATTATGAAGAAGGAATCCGTGCTTCATTTGAAGAGAACGGTTTGACAGCTTCTTTGACTGCCTACATGGCTCAGGAAGGAGTTGCATGGGGAACCAGCCATAAAGGCTTCTATGATACCCGTAAACTGATGACTGCCGACATCAACGGAGCAAATGGCGTGGAAGGACAGTTGGAACAAATCTACAAGCAGCGCTGGTTTGCCGACTTCCTTGATGGTATGTCTGCCTGGCGCATGGAACGCCGTACACGTGCATTGAACCTTCCGCCCTTGTTCTTGAACGGATCTCAGGCTTATGAAGAAGGAGGAAATATGTACTACGGCTGGCCCGAACGCCTTTACTTCCCGGATGCGGAACGTCAGACGAATGCAGAGGCTTATTACAGAGCTATCGATTTGTTGCAGAAGAATAGTCCGAAGCCTAATGCTGCCCGTTGGGGAGACAATATTTTCACGATGCTTCAGTTTGCAAAACCTGTGCCCAATCAGGAAGAAATGATAGCCGGATGGGAGAATAGTGATTATGTACAGTTCAATATGGATTTCCAGGCTAAGAAATACGGACAGACTTATGAAGAGTTTTTGAAGAATGCCCGTGAACTGACCGGTATCAAGGATGCCGAAGAGGCTTTGGACAAAGCATACCACTTCTTGATAGAAGCTACACTTTTAGTTTATAAGGTAGAAAAGTAGTAATTAAGTAATGACTGAAATATGAAAAAGTATAAGATTTTTAATAAGATAGGCCTTGCAATCTGCCTGACGTTGGGACTGGTGGCCGGATCGGCCTGTTCACCCACAGATGACGGTCCTTCCATCGATGATCATTTCTTGAATTATGAGATTCCGCAAATCAGGCCGAGCAGTGATATTCCGGTAGGGGCCATTTATTGGAACCTGGGTAGTGCAGGTATGGATGAAAAGAAGTATGCACGGTTGATTGGTGAATATAACCAGAGTGGACAATATCCGCAGCTTTGTCCGAATGTGCGTCCGGTACTGGGACGTTATTCGATGGATATCAATAAGCCCGAAACGGCTGACTTGATTCAGCAGCACCTTACGTGGTCGAATAATGCCGGTATCAATTTCCTTATATTGCCGAACATTGGTCTGGACACCAGTAAGGGAGATTTGTTGAATGAAGGTAACGTGAACTTCGTGAACTATATGGCCGGGCTGAACCCCAACTCGGAAGGTATCAATTGGGGAGGCTTGCGTTATGTGGTTTCTATGGATATGAACAACTTTGCAAGCGGACTCAATAACACTTCCATGATAGAAGATGATGCTGACGAGAATGGGGTGTCTGCACGTTGTGAACAACTTTATAGCTTTTTTGTCAGCCTGACAAGCCGTTTCTGTACGAACAACGACCTTTACTATACTGTAGACGGCAAACCGATGATTGTTGTTTGGAATGCTGACAAGTTGTATGCACGTGACTCAGAGAAACTCTATGCTACCATTCGTGAAAGAGTGCGTGAGAATGTGAAAGACGGAAATGGCAATGGATTGGAAATCTATATTTTAGCACGTCAGGAACGTTGGACACCTCCTGCACGCTGGCATAATTTCTTCCTGAGCGGTAAAGTGGATGCTGTGTATATGGATAATATGTACAACCAGACCGACTGGTTCCGTCCTACCTGCTATCCGCAGTGTATTGACCAGAACTTTAAGTATAACCGCGAATATGAATGGGCCAATTATGGAGTAGACTTCGTTCCTACCGTTTCACCTTCGTTCAATCAGTGGATAGATGGTGATGGAACTCAGTTCTATAACTTTCCGGTGGTATTTAAGGATGAAGACCTGTTCCGTAAGATGTGTAACGTTGCCAAGATGAACTTAGGAAAGCGTCCGATGGTTATCATCGATTCTTTCAACCGTTGGAATGTGGATCAGGCTATCGAACCGACTGACCCGAATTACGGGAATGGATACGGTATGAAATACCTCAATATTGTAAAAGAAGAATTTAAAGTGAAGTAAACATGAAAGCGATAAATTTTATCAATTGGAAATATATCGGCTTGGCCGGATGCTTGGTGATGTCGTTGCTAACTGCGTGTAGCGACGATGAAACGGCATCGGAAGTGGTGACACCGCTCGAGCCTAAATTGGAGATCGTGAACGAATCGTCCACCTTCAGTTTCTCTTCAGCGGGAAATTCCGCTCAGGTGCTGACATTCAATGCCAATCAGAATTGGTATATCGTATTGGATGATTCGGAAGGTGTGGATAATAGCTGGGTGGTATTGTTTGAACGCGAGGGAACAGCCGGAGAAGGTAACAAAGTGTGGGTGGCTGCCGCAGAAAATGTGGAGCCGGATGCGCGCCGTGCTAATTTTTCTTTAGTCTCCGGTGAGTTCAAGTATGATTTCGTTATCTATCAGGCACAGAAGGATGCTGTTGTAATCACCGACCCGAAGGCATACGAAAATCTGGATGCCGGCGAACACATCATTTCCGTGGAGTTTGGTATCAATACAGGAGAATATAAAACAAGTTTCGTATATTCCGGTGACACAGGCTGGATCATGCCGACAGACGAACGTCCCGCAGGCGAACCGGAGACACGTGCGATGGAAAATCATACGCTGTACTTTAAGGTGCTGCCGAACGAGAAATTTGATATCCGTAGGGGTACCATTGAAATCTCTTCGAAAGATAATGATAATGTAAAGGCTACGATGAATATTTTCCAGACGGGTCTGCCTAAACCGGTGATTACAGTCGACAATAAAGAAATGTTCACTAACTTGGCATCGAAGGAAGATTCGATTCTCCTGAAATATAAGGCAACTAATACCAAGGGACCAAGGGATCTGACGATTGATATTGATAAGAACGATCAGGACTGGATTACGTTCAAGCCTGCCATAGACGCCAAAGGTGATTCTACTTTCCTCGTTTCTGTGAAAGAAAATACCGGTGGCGAACGTACGGCAACTATCGCGCTTTGTGCCGCTGCCGACAAGAAAGTGAGAGAAGAATTTACGGTAACTCAGGCTCAGGCAAGCGATGTGGAACTGGTTATTACCAACAAGAACGATTTCAGAACAAGCTTGGATAAACTGGGTAGTGCCGCTACCGTGAAGTATAGCGTACAGTCTACATTGACCGATCCGAAGAATGAGATTCTGGTAGATATTGTATATCCTGAAGAGAGCGGCTATACGGCAGAGAATGGTTGGCTGCACATGGCAAACAACTCGATGCCCGAACGTGTCATCTTCACGTATGATGTGAATAAGGTGCTGAGAGAACGTCAGGCTACCGTTTACATTTATCGTAAGGGGTATGAAAACAAGAAAGATTATATGGTTGTCCGTCAGGCTGCGGCCACTCAGATTGAAATACCGGCTCCGGGAGGCTTGACGAATCTGTTGCAAAGCATGATTGATGACGAAATTTATAAAGACTGGGAATCTATCACTAGTCTGGAATTGAAGGGAAGACTCAACGATACTGATTTGAACTTGCTGAAGAACATGATGACAGCGGGTAAGGGTTACAATCTGAAGAACCTGGATATGACGGCAGTAGAGAATGAGACGCTGAAGAACGGAGTATTTAACGGTTGTAACCTTCTGGAGAATATAACATTCCCGATGGGATTGCAATACGTACCGAGAGAAGCTTGTCGTAACTGCTCCAAGCTGAGAACGGTAGTTGTGAACGAAGGTCCGACTTATATCGGTCGCCATGCCTTTGGTAATTCGATGGTGAGCGAAGCTTGGTTCCCGAGCACTATGACCTATGTTTACGGATATGTCTTCGATAATGTTACAGCTCTGAAGACTTTGCACTTGAAATCATTGCCATTCCAATGTAAAGAAGTAGCTCGTAGTGATGCTGACGAAGGTGCTACCCAGCCGACAACTTGGTGTACCGTCTTTAAGACATGGCCGAGCACGGTGTATGTACCGATGGAATATCTGGAATACTACAAGAATCCGGACCCGAAACACGTGGTTTCCATGCATTTCCAGGACCTTCTGAATACATTGACATCCGAATCGGAAGAATGGACGAAGGGACCGAAGGTTCAGCAACCTTACTTGAAGTCTAATTCGGCATTGAAGAGTAACTTTACTTGGGGATCATCTGCCACTACTATAATGGGAGAAACTGAATGATATAGAGCCAGGTAGATATACTGTATAAGAGCGGACTATCACTCGGCGGGAAAATTCCCGCCATTGGTAGTCCGCTCTTTTTTTGAATTACCCCTAAAAATTAGGTGTGGGTTTCTTGTCGGTTCGTTCATCATTCTTCATTTAAAACTTACTCATAATGATTAAAACTGATGTTTTATTGTCATCTGTCAGCTTTTCACATATAAAGGTTTTATAATAAACAGATTACCTCCTGACAATAAGCCCTGACAATAAGCTGACAATAGCAAAAAGTTCTATTTTACTGTCATCTGGCTCTGTCATTCGGACGACTGCAAGGAGGAAGAATCTCCTCTTTTGTGTGCACAGGAGAAGAGCCTTCATTTCATACTGTCACCAACCATCTCTCCTTTCTTCATTTCCCGTTTAAGTATCCATACGGTTTGTGACAAGCTATCAGAACGGTTGTGCCACCTACAGAAATGATTGTGCCAAACTGCTGAAACGGTTGTGCAAAGCGCTTGGCACAGTTGTGCCACTACGATGGCACAGCCGTGCCAAAGGCGTGGCACAAGCATGCCAAAGGTGTGGCACAAGCAAAGCATACCTTCTACTCCTCGTCCGCTATGCTTTCTCTGCCCTCCAGACGGGGCTTTTGCAAAGATGCGGTATATCCTCCAAAAAGCATGCTTACAAAAGGACTCTTTATCAAATAGTCAAACTGGAATAACAGCATGATACGGCTGACAATAGAATGGATGATTGCTATTGTCAGCCGTATTATCATGGTGTATTGTCAGGAGATAATCTGTTTATTATGAGATTGTTATATGTGAAAAACTGACAGATGACAATAAAACATCAGTTTTAATCATTATGAATAAGAAAAGAATATATTTAGGCACGGATTACGCGGACTAACACGGTTGTTTTACGTAATCATAACACTAAAACCGTGAAATCCGCGTAATCCGTGCCTAATCCTTAATTTATAATTTAGTTCATTTCTTATCGGTTATAAATCAGCGAATGGCGTCTTATAGTCTTCTCCCATTGAATCACGGTACTCTTTGCAGAAACGGTCATACAGATTTCGTGCAATACCTTTCTTTCCCTGTGCGGAGAACACTGCGCATTTGGCGGCCAGTGCTTCTTCATTCAGTGGGTCATGCAGGAACATGATATCTGCCAGACGAAGAATCATATCCTGATGATTTCGTTGTTTTTCAATTTCAAACAAGTCCTTCAACAAGTCGATGGAATGACTGGAGTAAGTCTCCTTGAAGTCATCCAGCCAATCGAGAATTGTGTTGGGCAGCAATGGTCCGTATAGCAGGAGCTCTAATATCCGGTTGAGTAGTTCGTCATTTTCCTTTTCCTTGAATTGCTGGATACGGGCAAGCACTTCACGATAGTCGCAAAATACGTTTTCCCCCCATTTGATGTACATAAAGTTATTCTCAGTGACAACTTCTACATCACCGATGCTTTCCAGTAATACCCGTAGTTTACGTAAGTTTACATTACGGTTGTTACGGGCAGCGGTTTCTTCCTTATCCGGCCATAAGATTCCTGTTGTTTTGGAAGTCAGGATACCGTTTGCATTCTTTTCCGTATATAGTATCAGCAAGATAAGCAAGTGTTTCAGACGGGGAGTGAAATTGGCGGTGATGTCATTTCCCTCTTTATCACGTACGTTGAAGCAACCTAATAAAGAGATGGACGAACGGCTACGGTCGTAGTAGTTGACTATCTCTTTCGGTGCGGCTTCGTTGCCTTGTTCCGGCATTGTCGGAACCGTTTTCGCTTGGTTTTCAGAACTGTCTTTTGAGACCGCAGCCGGTTTGGAAGCTTTCTCTTTTGTTGCAGGTAATTTTGTAGCCTGTCGTTTGCTTCTTGAGCGGTAGAATAACCAGGCACCGCAAGCCAGTATCGCCAGGATTCCGATGACATACAGCAGATTCCACCATTTGCCGGAGCCGGCTTCATCCGTTTCTTGCCGGATATCCGTTTCGTTGACTAAAGGCATGTTGATGGAGTAGATTTTGACATCGTGCGTACGATTGTTCAGAATCTTATCCAATACAAGGAAAAGTTTCCTGTGGGTTGGCGAAAAGTAAAGATTGAAATCGCAGTCCTGATAATCCAGGCTGTTGTTGATCGGCTTAGACACTTCTGTATAAACAGGACTCTTCATCGAGATCTTCCACAATGTTCCTCCCTTATCCGTAGACACAGCATAGAAAGTACTGTCTGATGGCTCGAAGTACATGGAGGAAGCCATAATCGTTTCCTTGTTATCATCTTTCTTCTCCCAGATTATACGGGATTGTTTCGTCTTTAAATTGATGGCGTATAGACCGAGGTAATAATGGGTACTCAATTCCTGTTTACCATACTTATTTCCTTTGCCTCCGAAAATATACAATTCGTCGCCCACTACTGCCATCGCAGCCGAATAGCGGGGATAAAGAGGATGATCATACTTAATTTGCTCCATCTTCCCAATACCGGACTTCATTCGGTACAGGTCGTTGCGGTATTTATAGAAGCCATATCCGCCGAAAAAGTAGAATGAGGAATCTGCGGGATTAAATGCTTTGGCATGGTTATAGTTGCTGGCTTCTTTGGTATTCTGCTTTTCATTGCTCCACGTTCCGTCATCGAACGAAAAACGGGAGATGATGTCTTCTGTCAGCGAATAAGATACCAGTGCATTGCTCAGTGTATCGTATAGTAAATGGTTGGGATATTCTACGGCAGGATATCCTCCGCGTATGGCAATTTCTTTTTTGAGTGTCCCGTCTTCGTCCAGCACTTTTACTGATTGCGGGCTTACGATATAAAATAAGGCACAGCGGGCATCGAAGGCTACACCAATTCTGTTGGAAGTGGTGATTTTACTGATTGTTTTCCATTCGATGTGGTTGTCTATCAACCAAAGTGGTTGGATAGCACGTGCGACAGCCCCTTCTTTCTCGTCATAGCAGATGTTGCCGTTGTGTTTCCATAATTTCCACTCTCTTGTCAGCTTGCCATCCTGCACAATGTTGATATCCCTTAAGTTGATAGGGGCTACATCGGCTTGATAGCCTATCATCTGTCCGAATGTAATCGTTACGCTATTGGTTTCTTGCAGAGGGAAAGTGGACGAAATCTTCTTTTTATCGTATTCTATTTCGATCACATTGTCCTTTTGGCGCAGGTTCAGTGATACATTTATCCACTTTTCCAGTTCTATCGGTTTATCTATAATGATAATCTCATCATTGAGCATTAGAGCGGGAGCATGGTTCTGCTCACCCGCAACAAATGAAAAACGTATTAACTGACCTTTGTCTGTCTTCAGGTGAAGTATCGAACCATAATCAGCTTCATTGGCGCGTATGTATATTTGAAATGAAATGCTAAAGTCGTTTGTTACAGAGAAAGGTTGATTATCGTCCAGATACAAGGTGGACCTTTCTGCGGCAGGTACAGCATGAGACTTAAAATAAAGTCCGTAATCATATAAAGAAGACGCATCCAGTCTGCCCGCCAGGCAGAGCAGGAGCAAAATCAATAATTGCAGTTGATATTTCATAGTAGTTTCTACTTCAATCTGTTCTTATGCGGCAAAAGTACGAAAAACAATACGATATTCATAAGAAACGGGCACTTATTTAAAAAGAGTTGGGATAGTCGTTCATACGGCTGTCATTTTAAAAATAAGGTTAAGAGGATTCATCTTCTTCTCAGGGAAGAAGGGCTTTTCGTGGAAGCGTTTTCCCATTTTCAGGGAAATATTCTCAGAAAGCGGATAACTTGGGCGGAATCTCTACATTATTATACAATTAATTTGTTTTTAATGAAGAATTAATTTATTTTATCCCCTCTTTTTAATGCATTGCCTTTTACTTTGCCCTTGGTAATACCGGAAAACTCATTAATTTATGAATATGAAGAAAAAATTAATCTTACTATGCTGTCTGTTGGGCGGTTTTACTTTGCATTCTACAAAGATAAATGCACAGGCAGTGACTAATGATCAGAAATTGATCTATCCGTACCCTTTTGCTCCCAGTGAAGGGCTGGTGAATAAAACAGAAAAGGAACATCGACAGGAAATTTGCCTGAATGGTTATTGGGATTTCCAGCCTGTTCGTTTGCCAAAGGAATATGTTCAGGGAAAAGGAATCGCTCCCGAACTTCCGCTTCCGGATAGTGACGGTAAATGGGACAAGACCCGTATCAAAATTCCTTCACCATGGAATATCAATGCTTTTGCTTACCGTGACCTGGAAGGCCCCGACCATCGCAACTACCCTTCATATCCTAAAGAATGGGAACAGGTGAAGATGGCATGGATGAAGAAGAATGTGACCATCCCTTCTGATTGGACCGGGCAGCAAATCAAACTTTATTTTGAAGCGGTGGCCGGATATTCCGAAATTTATGTAAACAAAGAAAAGGTAGGCGAGAATTTCGATTTATTCCTGCCGTTTAGCTTTGATATTACCGATAAAGTGACTCCCGGTGAGACGGTCGAAGTGCTGGTGGGAGTAAGGAGTCAGTCTTTATTCGAAAATAATTCGACTATTGGACGCCGTATTGTTCCGGGCGGTTCGATGTGGGGATATCAGATCAATGGTATCTGGCAGGATGTTTATCTGCTGGCTTTGCCGAAAATCCATATAGAAGATGTATATGTGAAACCGCTGGTATCGAAGAACATGCTGGAAATAGAAGTGACGGTACAGAACCAGACAGCCAAGAAGGCGGAAATACAATTGCAAGGTGACATCCGTGAATGGATGAACCGTGCAGGAACGGATATAAACTCCGCTCCTGTTCCCGACTGGACACTTGGTAACGAAGCATTGTCGGTTGCCCCGGCAAAAGTATCGGTTGCCACCGGTACATCTCAGAAAGTGACGTTACAAGTGCCTGTGGGCAAAGACGTATTGAAATACTGGACTCCGGAGCATCCTAACCTGTATGCTTTGCTGCTCTCCGTCAAAAATCAAAAACAAACTGTCGATACGAAATATGAGCGTTTCGGCTGGCGTGAATGGACCTTGCAGGGAACTACCCAATGTCTGAACGGCGAGCCTTATGCCTTGCATGGTGATTCCTGGCATTTTATGGGTATCCCGCAAATGACACGCCGTTATGCCTGGGCTTGGTTTACTGCCATCAAGGGTATGAATGCCAATGCCGTACGCCCGCATGCACAAGTCTATCCTCGTTTCTATCTTGACATGGCTGACGAAATGGGTATCTGCGTATTGAATGAAACAGCGAACTGGGCCAGCGACGGTGGGCCGAAGTTGGACTCCGACCTCTTTTGGGAAACATCCAAATCACATTTGAAACGTTTTGTGCTGCGCGATAGAAATCATGCGTCAGTTTTCGGCTGGAGTATCAGCAACGAAAACAAGCCTGTGATCCTGCATGTATATAATCGTCCCGAATTGATGCCTGTCCAAAAGAAAGCATGGGAAGAATGGCGTGACATCGTACATCAGAATGACCCTACCCGTCCGTGGATTTCAGCAGACGGTGAAGATGATGGTGACGGCATATTACCTGTAACCGTAGGACACTATGGAGACATTAATTCGATGAAACGCTGGATTGAAATTGGAAAACCTTGGGGAATCGGTGAGCATAGTATGGCCTATTATGGTACGCCGGAACAGGTTTCCAAATACAACGGAGAACGTGCTTACGAATCACAGGAAGGACGTATGGAAGGACTGGCCAACGAATGCTACAATTTAATCGCCAACCAGAGACAGATGGGAGCTTCTTACACGACAGTCTTCAATATGGCATGGTATGCATTAAAGCCGCTTCCACTCGGTAAAAAAGATAAGAGCAAAACACCTTCGGTTGAAACAGACGGAGTTTTCTTCAGCGATTACAAAGAAGGAGTTCCGGGGGTACAACCGGAACGTGTAGGTCCTTATTGCACCACATTCAATCCCGGTTACGACCCGACTTTGCCACTCTTTCAGGAATGGCCGATGTATGGTGCTTTGCGTGCAGCCAATGCGCCGGAAAAACCGGCTTGGTCTCCTTATGCCGTCATTGATAAAGAAAAGTATAAAAATCACGGAATCACGGCAACCGGCAAGAATTATAAAGAAGTTGTCTTCATCGGTAGCCAGGATAGCAAATTAAAGCAGTTGATGGATGCGCAAGGAGTCATCTTTGCGAAGAAAGCGACCCTTCCTTCTTCATTACTCTATCTGGTAGACGGTAGCCGTACATTGGATGCTTCCATCCGGAAAGAGATGCAAAAACAAATAGTCAAAGGTGCAGATGTGTGGATATGGGGACTTACACCTGAGACGGTAGCCTCTTACAATGAAATCCTGCCGTTTCCGGTAGCCTTGGACAAATTGCAGCGTTCTTCTTTCCTGCCTGTACAGAAGTCATGGATGAACGGATTAAATAACTCTGACTTCTATTTCTGCGAACTTCAGAAAACGGATGCTTCCGGTTATTCGCTGAAAGGGGCTTTGGTGGAAGAAGGAGAGGTGTTGCTGAATGCCTGTAAGACGGATTGGAGAAAATGGAACAAACGCCCGGAAGAGATCAAGACTGCCGGAACGATCCGCAGTGAATATGAGTGTACAGCCGCTACTCCCGTATTTGTAAAATGCCGGCAAAATGCTTCTACTTTCTATTTGAGCACGTTGACAGAATTTGCCAATTCGGAAAAAGGATACAATACGTTAACTGCTATCTTGAAAAATGCCGGAATAGCATACAAAAAGCCGGAAGTCAATATTGACGAGGTCTTCTTTTTGCGCGACGAGCAGATTAATTTCCCGGTAGCTACGAAAGAAAAGCTGGTGAAGGACAACGGTGACGAATGGGCATTGGAACTTTATGTGTTCAGTCCGCGTCCCTTGGATGACCTGTTGATAGAACCGAATATGCCCAAACTGTCTTTGATGCTAAAAGCGAAAAAGCGTACGCTGCTTATCAACGATAAGCCTTATACGGCTGTTTCTCACGACGGACGCAATGAAATCATTTACAAAGAATTGCCGTTGCTGCAGGGATGGAATAAACTGGTGATCAAAATAGGAGCGGGAGACCGGAACGATTTCACCGGCTGTTTCAAATGCGATAACAAGAAGGATTTCCTTCCGTTGTTGAAGGCTGCCTTTGTGAATCCGGAAGCCAAATAAAAGAGATATTGTAACTTAAAAAAGACAAAGATGAAACTTACACATATTTTAGCTTCAGCGGTTATCATCTCAACGCTGAGTGCATGTAACGGGAAATTACAGACAAGTGGACGGACACCGGTTGATTACGTCGATCCATATATCGGGAATATCAGTCATTTGCTGGTTCCTACATTCCCCACCATCCAGTTGCCTAACAGTATGCTTCGTGTTTATCCGGAGCGTGCCGATTATACATCGGAACTATTGAAGGGTCTGCCATTGATTGTCACCAATCACCGGGAACGTTCAGCGTTCAATCTCAGTCCCTGTCAGGGGGAAGAACTTCGTCCGATCATAACTTACAACTATGACAATGAGCATATTACTCCTTATTCCTACGAAGTGGAGTTGGACGATAACCGCATGAAAGCGGAATATGCGCTCTCTCATCAGTCAGCTATCTACCGGATCACATTCGAGGCGGACAAACCGGCTTATCTTATTGTAAACTCCCGTAACGGTTCTATCCATGCAAACGAAAATTTCATCAGTGGTCGTCAGCAACTGAACAATAACACAAGTGTGTATGTGTATATAGAGCCACAGGAGAAACCCGTAAGTACCGGTATTCTCGAAAATGGTACTATCAATACAAGTAAAGACAATGCCGAAGGGGTAAATACTTGTGCGGCGTGGCGTTTTGCCGATGGCACTACAACAGTCAGCCTTCGTTATGGTATTTCTTTTATCAGTGAGGAACAGGCTGAAAAGAACCTGCATCGCGAATTAAAAGACTACAATATAAAGGCACTTGCAGAAGCTGGCCGCCGGGTATGGAATGAAACTCTGGGTCGTATAAAAGTAGAGGGAGGTACAGAAGATGATAAAACTGTATTTTACTCTTCTTTCTACCGTACTTTCGAACGTCCGATTTGTATGAGCGAAGATGGTCGCTATTTTAGTGCTTTCGACGGAAAAGTGCACGAAGATAACGGTACTCCTTTCTATAATGACGACTGGATCTGGGATACTTATCGTGCTGCACATCCTCTCCGTACATTGATCGACCGGCAAAAAGAGGAAGATATCATCGCGTCTTATTTGCGCATGGCGGAACAGATGGGCAACATGTGGATGCCTACTTTTCCCGAAGTGACCGGAGATACGCGCCGCATGAATTCCAACCATGCCGTCGCTACTATAGCCGATGCACTGGCAAAAGGACTGAAAGTAGACACGGTAAAAGCTTATGAAGCCTGCCGGAAAGGTATGGAAGAAAAAACTCTCGCACCCTGGTCGGGAGCAGCAGCCGGCTGGTTAGACAAGTTCTATCATGAAAATGGCTATATCCCTGCTCTCCGTACGGATGAAAAGGAAAACGACCCGAATGTACATCCTTTCGAAAAGCGCCAGCCTGTTGCCGTCACTTTGGGAACCAGCTACGACCAGTGGTGTCTCTCCCGTGTCGCTGAAGCATTAAATAAAAAAGAGGAAGCCGAGTATTATCTGAAATGTTCTTATAACTATCGGAATCTCTACAATAAAGAGACAGCTTTCTTCCATCCGAAAGATAAAGAAGGACACTGGATCGAACCTTTCGACTACCGTTATCCCGGAGGTATGGGAGCCCGTGAATATTATGGAGAGAACAATGGCTGGGTTTATCGTTGGGACGTGCCCCACAATGTGGCCGACCTCATCAGCCTCATGGGAGGAAAGGAACAGTTTATCGCTAATCTGGACCGCACTTTCACAGAACCGCTCGGACGAAGCAAGTATGAATTTTATGCAAAGTTGCCCGATCATACGGGAAATGTAGGACAGTTTTCTATGGCAAACGAACCATCACTGCATGTACCTTATCTTTACAACTATGCCGGTCAACCCTGGAAGACACAGAAGCGAATCCGCCAAATGCTGAAAACATGGTTCCGCAATGACTTGATGGGTATGCCGGGTGATGAAGACGGAGGCGGTATGACTTCATTTGTAGTCTTCTCTTCACTGGGTTTTTATCCGGTCACTCCGGGATTGCCGGTCTACAATATCGGAAGTCCGCTCTTTACAAATGCCAAAGTAACACTTAGCAATGGTGCTGTATTCGAGATTGAAGCTCAGAACACTTCTGCAGATAACAAATATATCCAGTCTGCTACATTGAATGGCAAGGAGTGGAATAAATCCTGGTTCAGTCATGAAGACTTGAAGGATGGTGGCAAACTGGTATTGGTAATGGGCAGCAAACCCAATAAAGCATGGGGTAGCGGAGTCGGTGATGTTCCTCCTTCATTGGAAATGAAGTGATGGGTATGCGGTTGGCCTGTGGTCATCTCTTAAAATGATATATACTATGAAAATACAGAAATATCGATTTTCCATTCTGTTGGCTTTGTGTGGAGTGATGTTGGCTTTTGTTTCTCCGGTAAAGGCACAGAAATATGATAGTAACGGGAAAGAAGGACGGTTTACGCTTTCTTTGTCCGGTGACGGATGGTTCTTGTGGCAGGATAAGCAGGCGGAATGGAAACAGGACAGGCTTTTCTTGCCGGAAGAAATAACAGGCCTTTCCCGCCTTCCGGTGAATCCTCCGACAGGAGGATGGGAACGGTTACAACCCCGGCATGCCAGGGCGGTGCAGGTACCCGGTACGGTAGAAGAGTATCTTACAACTTCCGATTATCCCCGTCCGGAAGACGGAGTAGGAGTTAGCTGGTGGTTCCGCACTCTGAAGCTTCCGGCTGATTTGAAAGGGAAACGCTTTCTAATTCATTTTGAGTCGGTGCGTCTGCGTGCGGAAGTTTATCTGGATAGAAAGTTGGTAGCCTATGATATAATAGGCGAATCACCTTTCGATGCGGATATCACAGAAGCGGTGCAACCCGGTAAAGAACAATGCCTGGCAGTTCGTGTGACGAATCCCGGCGGTAACTTCCACTGGCAGGACTTCAACGAAATGTATTGGGGAAAGTATCAGATTCCTCCGGGCAGATCGTTTGGCGGTATCATCGGACGGGTACGTCTGGATGCGGTTTCTCCTGTCTATGTATCTGACATCTACATGCAGAACCAGCCGGAGCGGACGAAGGTGAAAGCGATTCTTACCGTAAACAATACCTCGGCAAAAACAGAGAAACAGGATATTTACTTTTCTGTGTACGAGAAGGAGAATCCCGGCAAGGTGATATTGGAAAAGAAACTGCCCCGTGTTGCTTTGAAGCAGGGAACGAATGTGGTGACGATGGAACTTCATTGTCCGGAGGCCCGTATCTGGGATTTGGATACTCCTTATTTGTATGTATGTGGCGTCGATGTGAAATCGGGGAAGAAGTTATCCGATCGGGCTGTTCAGACATTCGGCTTCCGTTGGTTTGAGCCGGTAGGAATCGGAAAGGATGCGATGTTGAGGCTGAATGGAAGGCGTGTCATGCTTCGTACAGCCATCAGTTGGGGGTACTGGCCTGCCACCGGACTTTATGCTACTCCCGAAATGGCGGAGAAGCAAGTATCGGTAGCTAAAAGTATGGGACTGAATATGCTTAACTTCCATCGCTCCATCGGTTCTCCGGTCGTTCTGGAAAAGGCGGACGAGCTGGGATTGCTCTATTATGAAGAGCCGGGAGCTTTCCATTCGGCAGGTCACGACCCGTTTATCCGGGCAATGGTCAATACCAAACTGCACCGTATGATATTGCGGGACAGGAGTCATCCGAGTCTGGTTATTTACAATCTGATTAACGAGTTCGGTGGCCCCCGTTCTAAGGATAAAGAACTGGTTGTCAAACGGATGGAGGATATGAAGAAGGCACATGCACTCGATCCGAGCCGCGTGATGACGTTTACTTCGGGATGGGCTTCCAGAGAATCTGCAGAAGAAGATTCCAAAGCAAATATGTTGCCTTTCGATACTGTTCTGCACAAGAAAGGTTGGTTCGACAATCACCGTGCCGGCGGACCTGCCACTTGGGAAGAAGGATACTACCGGGGACCGAAGGATAACCTGATGTACACGGACAATCGGACGGAAGTATATATGCGGGGAGAAGAAGGAGCTATTTCCGCTCCGCCACGTGTGGCTGAAATAGTAAAAGAGATAGACCGCACAGGGCTGACCGGATGGGACGGATTATTCTGGAAGAAACAATATGAATCTTTCGGGCAGTTTATGCAGAAAAAGAATCTGTATCCTTACTTCGGCTCTGTAGATTCGTTGACACGGGCGATGGGAGATGTCTCTTTTGATCATCAGGGACGTCGTATTCAGGGGATGCGTATGCAGAATCTGGGGGATGCCTATGCAATCAACGGTTGGGAGGCGATGCCTTATGACAATCATTCCGGTGTGGTGGACATCTATCGGAACCCGAAAGGCAATCTTGCTGCGTTGACGTATTACACACAACCTTTATACATCGCTGTTTCTTCCCGTTCGCAGTTTGCCCGCCTGCCGGGAAAAGTGGGTGTTGACTTTTACATAGTCAATGAGAAGAATCTTTCCGGCAATCATCGTCTGGAGATTTCTGTCCGTACGCCGGATGGGAAAGAGCAGAAGGTGACAGAGAAGGAAGTGAGTATTTCGGGAGGTGACTGCTTCGGACAGTTATTGCTTGAAAACTGTGAACTGAAGCTGTCCGGTACTCCCGGAATGTATCAGGTAAAAGCCCGTTTGGTAGATGCTTCCGGACGCGTGTGTGCGGGAGGGAAGGATGAAGTGCTGGGTGTTTCCTGGAAGAAAGAACAGTTGGTTGGTAAAGGTGCATTGTATGGCACAGCTGATGATCCGGTGGCAACCTTCTACCAGAAAGCTACAGGCACTGCATTGCCGTCGTTCCGACCGGATATGGAAAAACTGGATTGGATTGTCGTCACACGTCCTTCACTGGATATGCCGCAACCTGTTTTGCCGGAATTCTTTAAACAGCAGGACGGTAAGGCTGCTTTTGAGGTTTCTTTCTATAAAGACGATGATTTGCGTGCCCTTGCAGGCGTGACCGGTGATACTAAGATAGACCGCACATTTGCGGAAGGTGCCCAGCCGGACGCGCTATTGCCGGCCAATCAGGCTTTCTCCGCTATATGGAAGGGAAAACTGATTGCTCCCCAGACGGGACTGTATATGATTGGAGCAACAACGGATAGGGGAGTACGCTTGTCAGTCAATAATCAACGGATTATTGACGAGTGGGGAAATGGAAAAGAAATCACACTGACACGTCCTTTCCAGCTGAAAGAAGGGGAAGAGGTTGAGATTACGTTGGAATACCGTCAGCAGAAGACATCAGGAAGTGTGCAGTTAGTCTGGGCGCGTCCGGGCAATGCGGCAATTGCTCCGCAGGAACTATTGGACCGCGTGAAGAAAGACGGTACATCATTGCTCTTGCTGAAATCGGCAGAATCGTGGATGGATATTGTGAGCGAGAATACAGGTTCTGCTTATGATGGCTATTATTCGGTCGGAAGGAACTGGATAGGCGGATTACATTTTGTGAAGGACCATCCGCTTTTTGAAGAGCTGCCGGTGAACTGTGCAATGGGGTGGCCCTATCAGGAACTGGTGCGCGACGGAGATCGTCGGTTGGGTATGTATATGGATCATGAAGAGATGGTCGTAGGTTCGTATCGGAGCACTCCTTTCCATTTGGGGACAGCTGTAGGGATCGTTCCCTGCGGAAAGGGAAAAATCTACTATTCCACTCTGGATCTGATAGACCACTTGAATGAGCCTTCGGAATCATCCGAAGTCGCCAGAAAACTATTCTGTAATTTTATAGAAGTTGCTGCGAATAGGAAATAGGTGAATCTGGCCAGTACTTTCCTTATAGCAGGCTGGTCGGATAAAATCTTCCATATGCTTTTCTTTGATCATGTATCAAAAATATTACTCTTTGAAACAAAGTTTATAGACGAAGGTGAAGATATCCCCTATCTTTGCCTTCGTCATTTTTGATTAACTACTTGTGCAAACTGAATACTCTGTTACCATGAATACAACCCCTTGGATAAAACTATGTAAAGGTGCTGCGCTTGCGCTGGCAGTTTCCTGTGGACTGACCTATTGCTATATACCCAAAAGTACATTCACCCTGGAACAGAAAGGTGATAGCCTGACTGTGATCCATATTACAAACCCTACCCGCTATCTGCTGCTTCCGATAGAGGAAGAAAGTGCGGAAAGCCAGGTTCGCCTGAACACAGGAGACGCTGCCGATACTGATATGGATATCCGTCTGGCACAGAATAAAGTCGATTATTTTGTCCCGTTTTCTCTGCCTGCCAATGCCAAAACAGCCACCGTGCATATCCGTAATAAGTCAAAAGATGCACTTTGCTGGAAAGAAATCAGGCTGTCCGATACATTCGATACAACCAATACGGATAAGTTTCGTCCTGTTTACCACCATACTCCCCTCTATGGTTGGATGAACGATGCTAACGGACTGGTTTATAAAGATGGAGAATATCATTTGTATTATCAGTATAACCCTTACGGTTCCAAATGGGGAAATATGCATTGGGGACATTCTGTCAGCAAAGACCTGATGCACTGGGAACATCTGGCTCCTGCCATTGCCCGTGACACATTGGGGCATATCTTCTCCGGGAGTTCCATTGTCGATCAGGAGAATATGGCCGGTTATGGAGCAGGCTCTATTCTGGCTTTCTATACTTCGGCCAGCGATAAGAACGGACAGATTCAATGTCTGGCTTACAGTGATGACAATGGTCGTACCTTTACGAAATATGAGAATAATCCTGTCCTGCGCCCTTCGGACGGTTTGAGAGATTTTCGCGACCCGAAAGTTTTTTGGTATGCTCCGGAGAGTAAATGGGTGATGATTGTTTCCGCTGATAAAGAAATGCGTTTCTATGATTCACGGAATCTGAAAGACTGGAACTATCTGAGTAGTTTTGGCGAAGGCTACGGAGTGCAACCATCTCAGTTTGAATGCCCGGACATGGTAGAACTTCCCGTAGACGGTAATAGCAATGATAAAAAATGGGCATTGATAGTGAACGTTAATCCCGGATGTTACTTTGGGGGTAGTGGTACCCAATATTTTATAGGAGACTTTGACGGTACGAAATTTATTTGTGACAATCGGCCTGATGTCACAAAATGGTTGGACTGGGGAAAAGATCACTATGCCACCGTTTGTTTTTCGAATACCGGTGACCGTGTGATTGCCGTGCCCTGGATGAGCAACTGGCAATATTGTAATATCGTTCCGACCAGGCAATTCCGCAGTGCCAATGCTTTACCGCGTGAACTGGGACTTTATACACAGGAGGGGGATATCTATCTTTCTGCCGCCCCGGTGGCGGAGTCCGGAAATTTGCGGAAAGAGTGCAGGGAGATTCCTTCGTTTACCGTAGACAAGGATTACCATATCGAATCTTTATTGTCTGATAATGAAGGAGCCTATGAACTTTCACTGAATATCACGGACGGAAAAGCGGAAATCATGGGCTTCAGCCTGTTCAATGATAAAGGAGAGAAGGTGGATATTTACTTTAATCTTCCGGAGAAGAGACTGGTGATGGACCGTACGAAAAGTGGTATCGTAGATTTCGGAAAGAACAGTTCCCCGCACGAGATAGAAGCACATGACCGTCGGAAAACAACTTCTATCAATTATATCGATGATTTTGCGCTGGCTACATGGGCACCCATTCAAAAGAACCATACGTATGAACTGGATATTTTTGTAGATAAATGCTCCGTAGAGATATTCCTGAACGGGGGGAAGATAGCTATGACCAATCTTGTTTTCCCGACGGAACCATACAACCGTATGTGCTTTTATGGTAAAGGGGGTATATTCAGGGTAAATTCATTCAACGTTTACAAATTAGGTTTATAGGTCGTAATTCAATAGGTATTTTATAAGTGGAATTTATGAGTTAGTTTTAAGTTAGGTTTTGTAGATTTAGGTGTTTGCAGCTGCCAACCGTGAGGTTTGGCAGCTGTTTTGGCTTTTGACAGGAATTGTTCATCCTTTTGATAATAGAGGTGGTTGGCTGTAAGCCGTGCCGGATTACTCCTCAATCTCAATCGTATATCCTCCTTTGAATGTCTTATCCGGGTGTAGATGTTGCATCCAGTCTTTGTCTTTATATTCGCCTGTATAATGCGCCCGGTCACATCGTCCATACCAGGGCTCGATGCAGACAAAAGGTGCATTCTTGGCGGGAGGAGACCAAAGGCCGACTACCGGAGTATGAAAGTGCAGACTTAGACAAGCCTTTTTTTCTTTGGTGTATAAAGTCACTTTATGAACTTGTTCGTTCTCCAGTATGAAAGCATCCTTATCAAAAGTATGTATATCCAGAGGCAGGAGCCCGTCAGCCAATTCTAAAGAATACTCGGCAGAAGGGTCTGCACAACCTTTTTCCGAAATAAGGATATACTTCACATCTTCTTTCTTATCGAATCCGAAGAAGCCACGTTCTTGCGTGGAAGCATCAAAGTCGGGCCAATAGAAAGCGGGGTGTGCACCGATTTGGAAATGCATTTCTTTATCGCCGGTATTCTTCACTTCCCAGATTACCTCGATCTGTTTTCCCTGTATACGGTAGCCTATTTCCAGGCAGAAGGGGAATGGATACTTTTTCAATGTCCCTTCATTGCTCATCAGCTGGTAACGTACTTCATCTTCTTTCTCTGAAACAAGAGTGAATTCCATATCACGGGCAAAGCCATGCTGTCTCAGTGTATAAGTGATGCCTTCATTCCGATATTCATTCTCCCATACGCTTCCTACAATCGGGAAAAGTACGGGTGAATGCCGCTTCCAGAATGCTGGATCGGCTTGCCACAGATATTCTTTGCCATTAGCAAAAATGCTGCAAAGTTCGGCTCCGTGCGGAGAGACCTGAATCGTAAGTTGTTCATTGGAGATTGTTTTCATATCATTACTTATTTTATGGGAGTATTTGTTGATTCTTCCATTCATTATTTGCATTCACAAACCGTAACAGGTCGTCACGATTTGTGCAAAGATAATGTTTTCTCTACTCGTGCAGGAATATAATTCAATTTTATTTGTATGCTAAAAAGAGGAATGTATAAAACCCTGTGAAATGGTGTTTAATGCAACATATATTACAGGATTTGAAACATATTTTTCAGCCAGTTGATTTAAATCAACCGTAATTTGCATCATCGAAAAGAGATAATTCGTACTTTTAAATTAATAACATTAAACTAATGCCTAGTGTCATGAAGAACAAAAAACTTCTTTGCAGCGTTTGTTTCCTGTTTGCTTTCATGTCAGCCCTCTGGGGGCAAAACATAACAGTGAAGGGAAATGTCACTTCCAAAACGGACGGGCAACCGATTATCGGTGCGTCTGTTGTTGAAACAACTTCTACAACTAATGGAACCATTACTGATCTGGATGGTAATTTTACACTGACAGTGAAACAGGGTTCCGAACTAATGATTTCGTACGTTGGTTTTAAATCTGCCAGAGTAGGAGCGAAAGCTTTGTTAAATATAATTTTGGAGGAAGACTCTGAAATGTTGGATGAGGTCGTTGTGACTGGTTATTCTACTCAAAAGAAAGCTGACTTGACAGGTTCGGTGGCAGTCGTTTCCACCAAAACCTTGAAGACAACTTCGGATGCCGATCCGATGCGAGCTTTGCAAGGTAAGGTACCGGGCATGACGATTACTTCCAATGGTTCACCTAGTGGTACCGGTACGGTTCGTATACGTGGTATCGGTTCTTTCAACTCTTCGCAAGACCCGTTGTATGTAGTCGATGGAGTACCTACTACCCGTGCTTTAAATTCTTTGAATACAAATGATATTGAGAGCATGCAAGTATTGAAAGATGCCGCTTCTGCTTCTATCTACGGTTCGCGCGCATCAAATGGTGTAATTATCATTACGACAAAGAAAGGCAAGAAAGCCGAGAAGGTGAAAGTAGATTTCTCTGCCAATCTGACTGCACAGTTTTATACTCCTCAATCTTTAATGAAACTTTCCAATACATCGGAATATGCAACTGCTATGGCGCAGGCTGCTTTGAATGATGGCTTAGATCCGGTTGCTTATGCCAGTAACTATGGGTTGAATCTGAATGCTGCAACGGGTACTCCGATCTCTGTGTGGAATCCTGCAACCGGGAGTTATGTGGATTATACGGTCAATGGCTTGTATGACGGCTATATCAACCAGAAAAAGACAATGAAATATTCCGATACCGACTGGCTGGATGAAATTTCCCGTACAGGATTCTCTCAGAATTATGACTTGTCTCTCTCACATGCCAATGAAAAGCATTCTACCATGTTTTCTCTTGGATATAAAAAGAATAATGGTATTTTGAAATATACGGATTTTGAGAATATATCAGCCCGCATGAACTCTTCATACAATGTAAATAAGTATCTGACTGTTGGTGAGAATTTCACTGTGACTTATACGAGTCAGGTGGACTGTGCTCCTATGGAGAATGCTCTGAAAATGGCACCTACTGTTCCTGTATATGAGGAAGACGGGACAACATTTGCAGGTCCTGTCGGTGGTATGAGCGACCGTCAGAATCCATTGCGCGAATCGTACGATAACCGTGATAATCATTTGGATTATTGGCGTTTGTTTGGTAATGGATATGTAGAACTGAAACCGATTAAAGGACTGTCACTTCGATCTAACTTTGGTATCGACCATTATTCTTCTTTCATTAATTCAATGACGAATACGTATCATTCGGATATTGTCAATAATGATATTGCAAAGACAACATTGTCTCATAATAATGAAACAAACTGGACATGGTCCAACACGGCCAACTACAATTTCCTGCTTGCAGATAAACATGATTTTACTGTATTACTGGGTACTGAAATGTCCAAGCAGTCAGTGATTGATTTCTCTGCTTATTCGGAAGAGTATGCATTGGAAGATAAAGACTATATGTGGCCGAATGCAGCAACAGGAACAACGAGAAATTCCGGTGCCAAAGTAGGATATAGACTGGTTTCTTTCTTTGGAAAGGTGGATTATAACTATGATGATTTTATTCTGGCATCGTTTACTATTCGCCGTGACGGCTCTTCACGTTTTGGCAAGGACAATCGTTGGGGAACTTTTCCTGCCGCCACGCTGGGACTACGTTTGTCGAAACTGCTCCGGAAGGATTGGATGGATGACTGGAAACTGCGTTTCTCATGGGGACAGACCGGAAATCAGGCTATTGATAACAATGCGCAGTTTGGTTTGTATGTAGCCGATTATGGACTGGACCGGGTAACTTCTACGGCTTATGACTTGTTTTTGCAATATTCAGGAACTTTCCCGTCAGGCTATCGTGCTACCCAACTTGCCAATCCTAATCTGAAATGGGAATCTGCAGAACAATTTAATATAGGTACGGACTTCACCCTTTTTAAGGGTAGTTTGTATGGATCTGTCGATGGTTTCGTCAAGGATGTAGACGATATGTTGATTAATCCTGCTTATCTGGGGGCTTTGGGCGAAGGTGGCGCTTCATGGGCTAATGGTCCTTCCTTGCGCAACTGGGGTATGGAATTTGCACTGGGATATCGTAAAAACTTAGCTTGTGGACTTGGTCTTGATGTCACTGCTAATCTGGACTTCTTCCGTAATAAGGTCACTTACCTTCCGGAAACGTCAACAGGGTCTTATGCTCATACGACAACTGAAAATCTGGTTGAATCCGGTCGGCCTTATGGTTCCATCGTAGGGTATGTAGTAGAAGGAATTTTCCAGAATCAGGCAGAAGTCGATGCTTCCGGTCAGCCAAATGCGCGTGTCGGTGGTCTGAAGTATGCTGACCTCGATGGTAAAAATGGCATAACAGCTGATGACCAGACTTGGATTTACAATCCTGTTCCGGCTTTTTCTTACGGTTTGAATATTGCACTGAATTATAAAGGATTTGATTTAAGCATGTTCTGGCAAGGTGTATATGATAAAGATGTGTACAATAACCAGAAATTCCAGACAGACTTCTGGAGTATAACGGATGCTGGCTCAAACAAGGGAAATCGTTTGTTGGGTGCATGGAATACAAACAATACAGGTTCCACTATCCCTGCATTGACTACTAACAATACAGCTGATGAAGGACGTTCCTCAACCTATTTCGTAGAAAATGGTTCTTATTTGAAACTTCGTAATCTGCAATTAGGATATAATTTGCCTGCATCGTTCTTGTCTAAATTCAAAATGAGCAGTGCACGTGTTTATTTGTCAGGACAAAACTTGCTGACTGTCAAGAGTAAAAGTCTGACTTGCTCTGATCCGGAGAATCCTGATTGGAATTATCCGTTGGCTACTTCTATTTCATTTGGTTTACAACTTGGTTTTTAATATTTAAAAAGGAAGAATTATGAAGAAGATATATATGTTAGTGACAGCTTGCCTGATGAGCTTGACCTTGACAAACTGTGATGATTTTCTAGACTATAGTCCAACAGCGGTTATTGATGAGGATAAAGCTTTTTCAGATCCTGAAAAGATGGTAAACGCTGCTTATGCCATGTTGGGAGACTGTTGGTATTCATATCCGTTCAACTTATTTCCTTACGGTGACATTACTTCTGATGATTGTCTGAAAGGAGGATCGGGAACGACGGATACAGGATATCACCCTCTGGAAATTTGGTCGACGCTGACAGCTACTACTCCAAATGAAATGGATGAACTTTGGTATCGTTTATATTGTGCTGTCTCCCGTTGCAATCGGGCATTGGTTGCTTTAGACAGAAACGGAGACAGGGTCTTGGGAGAAAATGTAAAAGAACAACGTGTTGCTGAGGTGAAATTCCTTCGTGCACATTTCTATTATAAGCTATTGGTATTATTCCGTCAGGTTCCTTGGATTGATGAAATAGCGTATACCAATAATAGTATAGAGCAAATCCGTAATGATGAGTTTTCTTATGAAGAACTGTTTGGTAAGGTGATTGCGGATTTTGAGACTGCTTATAATGTATTGCCTGCTGAACAGACTGACGGAGGACGGGTTAATAAGATTGCCGCCGCCTCTTATCTGGCCAAATGTTATTTGAACTTGGCATGGGGAGACGGTTATGAGGCTACGACAGGTGAGAGTCACATAAACGAAGACTATATGCAGAAGGTGGTAACTTATACGAATGAGGTGACAGCTTCAGGTTATGATTATCTGGAAGATTATGGAGATATCTTTTTGCCGGATTACAAGAACAGTAAAGAATCCATCTTTGCAGTACAATGTTCCGACTATCAGGATGATAATACAAGTTATGGACGGGCTAACTGGTCGAACACTTTGAATGGATGCTGGGGAATGTGGTCTTGTGGATGGGACTTTCATAAGCCATCACAAAACCTGGTTAATGCATTCAAAACTAAAGATGGTTTACCCATGTTTGATGATTATAATGAGGAAATAGATTATCCGGTCAATGGTGAGGTGGATGAACAGAAGTGGGACCCACGTTTATTCCATACGGTAGGTATGCCGACATATCCGTATAAATATGAAGCTGAATATACGATGACCAAGAATAATTCCCGTACACCGAATACGTATGGATATTATACTTCTTTGAAAGAAGTTCCACAGCGTTCTAAAGGAGAAACATACAATGGGTCTTGGCAAGCTTTTGCTATGAATGACTATGTATTCCGTTATACGGATGTGATGCTCATGCGTGCTGAAGCATTGGTAGAACTGGGTGAACTGGGTGAAGCACGTATTATTATTAATGATATTCGCGAGAGAGCTGCCAATTCAGTAAACAAACATATTGCTTATGCCAAAGACCAATGCGAGATCGCTCTTTATCCCGAGTCTTATTTTCAGGATAAAGAAACAGCACGTAAATGTCTGCGTTGGGAACGTCGTTTGGAAATGGCTATGGAAAATGGACGTTATTTTGACTTACGTCGTTGGGGAATTGCTTCCGAAACGTTGAATGCTTACTTTGCAAGTGAACAGAATAATGTATATGACGGACAAACTTATGCTCAATATTATAAAGACGCCCATTATGAGCCGAATAAGAATGAGTTTTTCCCGATACCTTATAATCAGCTGTATTATATTCCCGGATTATATACTCAAAATAAGAATTATTGATTCATAGGATGACTGTATCAGACGTTAAGTAAAGCACTTATTAATAAAAAGTATACTGAGAGGTAACATCTTTTACAGCGTTTGCAACAAAAGTGATAGGCGCTTCCTTCCGGAGCGCCTATCTTTGCACTGTAACAACTATCAAAAGTATAACAACCTTAATACCATAGAACATGAATTTATTTTTTTCTGTCAAACGACTTCAGACTGCTCTGATTTGTTTTATTCTCATGACTATTTCTGTTTCAACCCGAGCGGCAGGTTCTCCTTTGCAGATTAGAAATCTGGGAGAAGGTCATTGCCTTGTACGCGTCAATGCTTCCCAGAAGTATCTGCTTCTGCCCGTAGAAGATGCTTCCCCCGATGTACGTATCAGTATGATCGTTAATAATAAAGAGGTAAAGAACTTCGATGTGCGCCTCGCTGTCAATAAGGTAGATTATTTTGTTCCGGTAGACCTTTCCGATTATTCCGGCAAGACAATCTCTTTTAAATTTAAAATGAACTCAAACGACCCTGTTCGTGTCAACCTTTCACCGGACAATACTGCTTGCTGCAAAGAAATGAGATTGTCCGATACTTTCGATACCGGCAACCGGGAGAAGTTCCGTCCCACCTACCATTTCTCTCCGCTTTACGGATGGATGAACGACCCGAACGGAATGGTATATAAAGATGGCGAATACCACCTCTTCTATCAGTATAATCCTTACGGCTCCAAATGGGGAAACATGAACTGGGGACATGCGATCAGCAAAGACCTGATTAACTGGGAACACCGCCCCGTCGCCATAACTCCCGATGCACTCGGCACTATTTTCAGCGGTTCGGCTGTAGTAGACCATCATAATACTGCCGGCTTCGGTGCAGGCGCCATCGTCGCTATCTATACTCAAAACAGTGACCGCCAAGTACAAAGCATCGCTTATAGCACCGATAACGGACGTACTTTTACCAAATATGAAAACAATCCTGTATTGGTGTCCGAAGCACGTGATTTCCGTGACCCGAAAGTCTTCTGGTACGAAGGAACACAGCGCTGGATCATGGTGCTGGCAGTAGGACAGGAGATGCAAATCTTCTCTTCACCTGATTTGAAAGACTGGACCTTTGAAAGCAGCTTCGGCGAAGGATACGGCGCTCATGGCAATGTGTGGGAATGTCCTGACCTGTTTGAACTTCCGGTAGAAGGAACCGGTGAAAAGAAATGGGTACTGCTCTGCAGTCTTGGTGACGGGCCTTTCGGAGATTCCGCAACTCAATATTTTGTCGGCAGTTTCGACGGTAAGAAGTTTATTTGTGACAATCAGCCAAATGTCACGAAATGGATGGACTGGGGAAAAGACCATTATGCTACTGTAACTTGGAGCGATGCTCCCGATAACCGCCGTATTGCTATCGCATGGATGAGCAACTGGCAATATGCCAATGATGTGCCGACCTCTCAATACCGTAGTCCGAACTCTGTTCCCCGTGACCTGAGTCTGTTTGCTGTAGGAGATGGCATCTATCTTCAATCTGCTCCTTCTCCCGAATTGCTGAAGTTGCGTGATATTTTTAAGAAGCGTTCATTCAGAGTGAACGGAACCCGTACGGTAAAAGAACTGGTTCCCGGTAACGAAGGTGCTTATGAAATAGAGCTGGCTATCAGAAATCAGCATGCAGATGTCATCGGCTTCCGTCTCTACAACGATAAAGGAGAAGAAGTAGACATGCAGTACGACATGAAAGAAAAGAAATTTTCGATGGATCGCCGCAAGAGTGGTGATGTAGGTTTCAATGAGAACTTTCCGATGTTGACCTGGACCGCGATTGAAGACGGCAAAGAGGAATTGAAACTTCGTCTGTATGTGGATAAGTCGAGTGTGGAAGCTTTCGGTGATGGCGGACGATTTGCTATGACGAATCAGGTATTTCCTTCGGAACCTTATAATCACATAGACTTTTATAGTAAAGGAGGAGCTTACAAAGTAGACTCTTTCGTAACCTATAAACTGAAGAAATAAAACAGCCCTTTCTTGCCGCGTTCTTTAATGGTTTACCTTTTAGGAAGGCATCATCTATGAGCTAACATGCCTTTATCTTTCCTTTATGTATGGGAGATGGCTATCATCTCACCCGGGTGAAACGAGTACATCATTGTAGTGAAACGGTCTGCTCACCCCTGTGATACGTTCTTATCACGACTGTGGAACATAAGGGATATAAGGAGAAAAAATAAGAAGAGCCTGTTGAGAAAGAAACAGAATAACTGTGCTAATATACGAAATTATAATAGATAAAACAATGGAAAATACTAAAAACGCTTCTCTTTCTAAGCTTATCCCTGTGATGCTTTGTTTCTTCGCGATGGGATTTGTTGACTTGGTGGGCATTGCCTCCAACTATGTAAAGGCAGACTTAGGTCTGACGGATTCACAGGCAAACATCTTCCCTTCACTGGTGTTCTTCTGGTTCCTTATTTTCTCTGTACCTACCGGCATGCTGATGAGTCGTGTCGGTCAGAAGAAAACAGTATTGCTCAGCCTGATTGTGACATTTGCTTCTTTGCTGTTGCCTGTTTTCGGAGACAGTTATGCACTGATGCTCATCTCTTTCTCTCTGCTGGGAATAGGAAATGCTTTGATGCAGACTTCACTGAACCCGCTTCTTTCCAACATTGTCCGTGGCGACCGCTTGGCAAGCAGCCTCACTTTCGGACAATTTGTGAAAGCAATAGCCTCTTTCCTCGCTCCATATATCGCTATGTGGGGAGCTACGCAGGCTATTCCTTCTTTCGGCCTCGGCTGGCGTGTACTTTTCCCGATTTACATGATAGTGGCCATCATTGCTATATTCCTGCTTAATGCCACGCAGATTGAGGAAGAGAAAGAAGAAGGCAGACCTTCCACTTTCGGTCAGTGTCTGGCACTGCTTGGCAAACCGTTTATCCTGCTTTGCTTTATCGGAATCATGTGTCATGTGGGTATCGATGTCGGTACAAATACCACTGCTCCAAAGATTCTGATGGAACGTATTGGCATGACGCTTGATGAGGCCGCTTTTGCTACGAGTCTTTATTTTATCTTCCGTACGGCAGGTTGCTTCCTGGGTTCTTTCATTCTGCGCAAGATGTCCCCGAAATCTTTCTTCGGTATCAGCGTGGTTATGATGCTGGTTGCGATGGCCGGTTTGTTTATCTTCCACGAACAGGCTGTTATTTATGCTTGCATTGCTCTGATCGGTTTTGGAAATTCAAATGTATTCTCTGTTATCTTCTCACAGGCGTTGCTTTATCTTCCGGGCAAGAAAAATGAAGTATCCGGTTTGATGATTATGGGACTTTTCGGCGGAACGGTATTCCCGTTGGCTATGGGCGTTGCATCAGATACCTCGATGGGACAGAACGGTGCGATAGCTGTCATGACAGTCGGCGTACTTTATCTGCTGTATTATACGTTCCGTATTAAAAAATAACTTTATATTTGGAAAACAATTAAATCCGTAGATCATGAATAATATAATCGTAGGAATGGGTGAAGCATTATGGGATGTATTGCCCGAGGGAAAGAAAATAGGCGGCGCTCCGGCAAACTTCGCTTATCATGTATCACAGTTCGGCTTCGACAGCCGCGTGGTTAGTGCGGTAGGCAGAGATGAACTGGGCGACGAAATTCTGAAAGTATTCAAAGAAAAGAATCTGAAGACACAGATCGAACAGGTTGATTATCCTACCGGCACGGTACAGGTGACACTGGATGGTGAAGGCGTTCCCTGTTATGAAATTAAAGAAGGTGTGGCGTGGGACAATATTCCTTTCACGGACGAATTGAAACGCCTTGCTTTGAATACACGTGCTGTTTGTTTCGGTTCGCTGGCGCAGCGCAATGAAGTAAGCCGTGCTACGATCAACCGTTTCCTCGATACGATGCCTGATATAGACGGGCAGTTGAAGATATTCGATATCAATCTTCGTCAGGACTTTTATACGAAAGAAGTATTGCGTGAATCTTTTAAACGCTGCAACATCTTGAAAATTAATGATGAAGAACTGATAACTATCAGCCGTATGTTCGGTTATCCCGGTATCGACTTACAGGACAAGTGCTGGATTCTGCTGGCAAAATACAATCTGAAAATGCTGATTCTGACTTGTGGTATCAATGGCAGCTATGTATTTACTCCGGGAGTTGTCTCTTTCCAGGAAACTCCGAAAGTTCCGGTAGCTGATACGGTAGGGGCGGGTGACTCCTTTACTGCTGCTTTCTGTGCTTCCATCCTGAATGGTAAGTCGGTTCCCGAAGCGCACAAACTGGCTGTTGAAGTTTCCGCTTACGTTTGTACGCAGAGCGGGGCGATGCCTGAACTTCCTGCAGTCTTGAAAGAACGGTTGAGGTAATCTTTCTTTTGAATATAAGGACAAGGGCAGATCTTTTAAACAGAGACCTGCCCTTGTCTTTTGAGGTAATTATCCCCCTCCCCGAAATTTGCCGGAAGTGGTGAATACAAGAACGGATATCGGACAGGGTGTTGGAAATGTTACACTATTGATGGGAAGCCGGAGAAGGAGTGGGAAAAAACAGATCAGTCCGAAAATCCGGTTTAAGCTCCATACTGTACCGAAATGATGAATAATGAATGAAGAATTGGCTGCGCTATCATGCTGCAAAGTAATTCTTCATTCTTCATTCAAAACCGATTCGAAATGAACTAAATTATAAATTGAGGATTAGGCACGGATTACACGGATTAACACGGTTGTTTTACGTAATCATAGCACTAAAACCGTGTTAATCCGTGTAATCCGTGCCTAAATATATTCTTTTCCGATTCGAAAGAAACAAACAGAAAACAACCGGGGGCGGATTGATCCAGGAAAACGTATGATCTAGGTGAGGTACGGACATAAAAAAAGGAGCAACGCCTTGCTCCAACCTTTGTTAACCTTAAATCTAATACTATGAAAAACACATTGCAAAGATACGGGCTTCTGTGAAATTAGCAAATAATCCAAATAAATAAGCCTGTTTTATAACATAGATTAAGTGTTTGGTTTACCCTTTATACTTTTCTTAATAAATGCTGAAGGAGTAAATCTCGTTTTTCTTCACTTTTATAAGTGAATAATTTAGTGATAGTTAGTGGACTTCACAGTTTTATTTTTTATTTTTGTTCTCCATCAGCTTGTTTGGTTTTCAGAGGTGAGGTAGTAAATCTCTGTATACTGATGGAAAGAATAGTTGGATGACAGAAAAGAGTACGAAAAGATGAAATACAGTAAATGGATACCTCTATTATTTTGTTTGGTTTGGTTGACAGCGTGTCGACAAGATGCTCCTCATTTCCGTATTGGTGTAGCACAATGCAGCGACGATTCCTGGCGACATAAAATGAATGATGAGATTCTTCGGGAAGCGATGTTTTATGAAGGTGTTTCGGTAGAGATCCGTTCGGCGGGAGACGATAACAGTAAGCAGGCGGAAGATGTCCATTATTTTATGGATGAGGGAGTCGATCTGCTGATTATTTCCGCTAACGAAGCAGCTCCTATGACTCCGATTGTAGAAGAAGCCTATCAGAGAGGCATCCCCGTTATCCTTGTGGACCGTAAGATTCTTTCGGATAAATATACTGCTTATATTGGTGCCGATAATTATGAAATCGGTCGTTCGGTAGGAAACTATATTGCCTCCCGCCTCGAAGGGAAAGGAAATGTGGTGGAACTTACCGGATTGAGCGGTTCGACTCCCGCGATGGAACGGCATCAGGGATTTATGGCTGCTATCAGTAAATTTCCGGATATCAAACTGATTGATAAAGCCGATGCTGCATGGGAACGTGGTCCGGCAGAAATAGAAATGGACAGCATGCTCCGGCACCATCCCAAGATTGATGCCGTGTATGCTCATAATGACCGTATTGCTCCGGGAGCCTATCAGGCAGCCAAGAAAGCGGGCCGGGAAAAAGAAATGATTTTTGTGGGTATAGACGCCTTGCCGGGCAAAGGAAATGGGCTGGAACTGGTACTCGACAGTGTGCTGGATGCTACTTTTATCTATCCTACCAATGGCGATAAGGTGATGCAACTGGCCATGGATATTCTTGAAAAGAGACCCTATCCCAAAGAAACGGTGATGAATACCGCCGTTGTCGACCGTACCAACGCACATGTCATGCAGTTGCAGACTACACATATCTCTGAACTCGACAATAAAATTGAAACACTCAACGGACGTATCGGCGGTTATCTTTCCCGCGTAGCTACGCAACAAGTCGTCATGTATGGCAGTTTGGTTATTCTGTTGCTGGTGGCAGGGCTATTGTTGGTCGTTTATAAATCACTTCGCTCCAAGAACCGTCTGAATAAGGAACTCTTCCAACAGAAGCAGCAGTTGGAAGAGCAGCGTGACAAACTGGAAGAGCAGCGTGACCAATTGATACAGCTTTCTCACCAGCTGGAAGAAGCGACCCATGCCAAACTGGTGTTTTTTACAAATATATCTCATGATTTTCGTACTCCGCTGACATTGGTTGCCGATCCGGTAGAGCATTTATTGGCGGATAAGACTTTGAGTGGCGACCAGCACCGGATGCTCATGCTGATTCAGCGGAATGTGAATATCCTGCTGCGTCTGGTTAATCAGATTCTGGATTTCCGTAAATATGAGAACGGGAAGATGGAATTTACTCCGGTTTCTGTGGATATCCTTTCTTCTTTCGAAGGGTGGAATGAATCTTTTCAGGCGGCAGCCCGTAAGAAGCATATTCATTTCTCTTTTGATTCTATGCCGGAGACAGATTATCATACATTGGCAGATATGGAAAAGCTGGAACGTATTTATTTCAATCTCCTGTCCAATGCCTTTAAGTTTACACCGGAAAACGGAAAGATCGCTGTCCGCCTCTCCTCACTTAATAAAGAAGACAAGCGATGGATACGTTTTACGGTGGCAAATACCGGTTCTATGATTTCCGCTGAACATATCCGCAATGTTTTCGACCGTTTCTATAAGATCGATATGCACCATGCCGGTTCTGGAATCGGATTGGCATTGGTGAAAGCTTTCGTAGAAATGCACGGAGGAACAATCGCTGTGGAGAGTGATGAAAAGCTGGGCACGATTTTTACAGTTGAATTACCTGTACAGTCTTGTGAGACGGTTGCCACCGAACCGGATGATATCCTTGTTTCTCCGGACTTCCGCACAACGGATATTTTGTTGACCGAAGAGGAAGAACTGGTAAAAGGATATGATTCTTCCAAACCGTCCGTGCTGGTCATTGACGATAATGAGGATATCCGTTCGTATGTTCATACGCTGTTACACACAGATTATACGGTGATTGAAGCGGCAGACGGTTCCGAAGGTATCCGCAAGGCTATGAAGTATGTTCCCGACCTGATCATTTCCGATGTGATGATGCCGGGTATTGATGGTATTGAATGTTGCCGCCGACTGAAAAGTGAGTTACAGACTTGTCATATTCCGGTTATTCTGCTGACTGCCTGTTCGCTGGACGAACAACGTATTCAGGGATATGACGGTGGTGCGGATTCTTATATATCCAAACCGTTCAGTTCGCAGTTACTGATGGCACGTGTCCGCAATCTGATCGATTCTCATCGTCGTCTGAAGCAGTTCTTTGGTGACGGGCAGACGTTGGCGAAGGAAGATGTCTGTGACATGGACAAGGATTTTGTAGAGAGATTCAAGTCGTTGATTGAGGAGAAGATGGGAGATTCCGGTCTGAATGTGGAGGATTTGGGTAAAGAGATGGGGCTCAGCCGTGTACAGCTTTACCGCAAGATTAAATCGTTGACTAATTATTCTCCGAACGAATTGCTTCGAATTGCCCGTTTAAAGAAAGCGGCTTCTTTACTCGCCTCTTCGGACATGACTGTGGCGGAGATTGGTTATGAAGTAGGTTTCAGTTCGCCTTCTTATTTTACCAAATGCTATAAAGAGCAGTTCGGAGAGAGTCCGACGGATTTCCTGAAAAGGAAAGGATAGTTTGATGAACAGGATACAAAGAAATATGAAAGATTATAAAGTAGATAAAGAGAGCTTTTCCGACTCTTTTCGGAAGGAAGTGTACGAAGTTATCTCCCAGATACCTGTGGGAAAAGTATCTACTTATGGGGGTATTGCCTTGCTTTTGGGGGTACCTCAATGTTCGCGGATGGTAGGACGCGCTCTAAAAGAAGTACCGGATGGGTTGCTGGTTCCCTGCCATAGAGTTGTCAATTCCGCCGGAAGGCTGGTGCCCGGATGGGTGGAACAAAAACAACTCTTGCTGGCAGAAGGAATTGCTTTCAAGGCTAACGGATGTGTTAATCTGAAAGAGCATCTGTGGCAGGCGGATGAATGAGAGATACCATGAAGGTGAGCCATATCATCCGTATCCATACTATAAAGAATACCCATACATGAAGCCATAAGGTTCTGGTGATGAATGTTCTGACGGGAACAGGAGCAAACAGGTCGATAGGTACGACACATAGCAGTGCAAAGCATGACCAGAACAGAATCTTGTCTGTCATTGTGCGTGTTGTCCTGCTCCAATACCACAGCATGAAACCTGCCAATGCTATGATGTAGGTATGCTTTTCGGCAGAGTCACTCAGCAATACCACCCATCCCATGAGGATACCCAAAGCCTGGGCGCGGAATGTAAAGGATGGCCATTTGCGGAAATTCCCCAAAAAGAGAAGAGTCAGCAGACCGAGCATTCCTAGCTGAAGTGTACGGAAATGGGGTAATGTCCACGCTGCAATGGGGCGGGCATAGAAAAATGAATCATACGCTCCGGTGGACTGATGGACAGCAAGACTATGACACCATTCTTCATAATAAGGAAACAAATCTATAGGAGCTATTTTGATTAAAGGTAACGCAAGCAATACGATGCCTGTTCCGACGGCATAACCTAAGTTACGCCAAAAGTGGGGATAACATAGCAGCAGTGCCAGTTCGAAAATACCATATACTTTGGTACATCCTGAAATCATGATTAAAAGAACAGCCAGAAATCCCCGGTCTTTCTCCAGCAATGTATAGGCAAATAAGAACATGCAGGCTACCGTTATATTATACTGGAATGAAAGCAGGCTTTGTCCCAGAATCAGCAACAGAAAAAGGAACATACGGCATTTTTGCTGATGGGTAAATTGTCTGGGAAGAGTGAAGATCGCCAGAAAGAACAGTGAATAATTGAATAGATTCCATGCGAAAGGTCCCAGCCATGCAGGCAGGTACGCAAACGGAGCGAACAGTACCGTGAAAACAGGAGAATAAAGAAAGAAGCGTCCGTGAAATTCTACAAAATCGGTAGTGTAAGGACTGATTCCTTGCCAGAAGAACTGAGTCGCATCGGAAAAGACCATAAAGTTTTGATGCCTTCCTCGCATAAATTCGAGCAGAGTCACTATAAAAGCGAGCAGGAAACCTATCAGATAGAGATTCCGCCGATGATAGAAAAACGGCATTTTGGGGGGTGTTTTACTAAGGTACTGAACTTGGCTTTTGTCGTCTAGTGTAGCAGAACCTGTTTGTTTTTCTTTTGTTGTGTAATGACAATTATCCTTCCCCAGGAAAATTGTAGTAAACCTGTTGAACATATAGAGTCTAGTTTAGTTATCGGTGTCAAATATACGGTGTTTAAGTGAAATATTCAAACTTATTTTATATTAATCTGCTTGTTTGTTTTATTGTATTGAGTGATAGGGAGATAGGAACCGGATGTCTTTTCGTATCATTACAAATAAAGCTTTTGATACGACCTTGCTCCTGAATAAAATTTGCATGTTTAATCCGTTTTTCGTATCTTTGTGCCAGCAAGATACTGGAACAGACTGTTTTTGTACTTACGAAATGCTATTTTTTTGCTATTCATTGAAAGGATTATCTTATCAAATTCTATTCCTTTTTTAATTACTCAGTCTGTCAATAATCATTTTATTAATTATTTCGGGAGTCATTGTAATTTGCCCCGTATTCAAATCAGAACTTTATACGATATAAAGAAAGATTTCTGTTATCGTTTGTTCTTATTTTGCTGTGTATATTATTTTAATAACCTAAACCATTTTATTGTATGAGTAAAATAGAAATTAAAGATCTTTATCTGGTTTTTGGCAATGAGAAGCAGAAAGCTTTGAAGATGCTGAAAGAAGGTAAAACTAAAAGTGAAATATTAAAAGCGACCGGGTGTACGGTTGCGGTGAAAGATGCGAATCTTTCCATTAATGAAGGCGAAATATTCGTCATTATGGGGCTTTCCGGTAGTGGAAAGTCCACTTTGCTTCGCTGCATCAACCGCTTGATTCGTCCCACCTCCGGTGAAGTGATTATCAATGGAACAGACATAGCCAAGGTGTCGGATAAAGAACTGTTGCAGATTCGTCGAAAAGAGTTGGCGATGGTCTTCCAGAACTTCGGTCTGCTTCCTCATCGCTCCGTTTTGCATAATATTGCTTTCGGGCTCGAGTTGCAGGGAGTGAAAAAAGGAGAGCGGGAAAAGAAGGCGATGGAGAGCATGCAGTTGGTGGGACTGAAAGGTTACGAAAATCAGATGGTAAGCGAACTGTCGGGAGGGATGCAGCAACGTGTGGGTTTGGCACGTGCTTTAGCCAATAACCCCGAAGTGCTGTTGATGGATGAGGCTTTCTCCGCGCTCGATCCTTTGATTCGTGTGCAGATGCAGGATGAATTGCTGACTTTACAATCGAAGATGAAGAAAACAATTGTCTTTATCACTCATGACCTGAGCGAAGCGATTAAATTGGGTGACCGGATTGCCATCATGAAGGATGGGGAAATTGTACAAATCGGTACGTCGGAAGAAATTCTGACTGAACCGGCTGACGCTTATGTGGAACGATTTGTAGAAAACGTAGATCGAAGCAAGATTATTACGGCTTCCTCCATTATGGTAGATAAACCCATAGTGGCACGTTTGAAGAAAGAAGGTCCGGAGGTACTGATCCGTAAGATGCGTGAACGTAACCTGACTGTTCTTCCGGTTGTCGATGCCAATGATATACTGATAGGAGAGGTGCGGTTGAATGACTTGCTGAAACTGCGAAAGGAGCAAGTCCGCTCCATCGATTCCGTAGTAAGGCATGAAGTGCATTCGGTATTGGGTGACACGGTTCTGGAAGATATTTTGCCATTGATGACAAAAACAAATTCGCCTATTTGGGTGGTGAATGAGAACCGGGAATTTGAAGGCGTTGTGCCTCTTTCGTCACTGATCATCGAAGTAACGGGAAAAGATAAAGAAGAAATTAATGAAATCATTCAAAACGCAATAGAATTATGATAAATATCGGACAATATATAGAGATGGCCATTAATTGGCTGACAGAACATTTTGCTTCATTCTTTGATGCTCTCAGTATGGGGATCGGAGGATTTATAGATGGATTCCAGCATGTGCTGTTCGGAATACCTTTTTATATTACAATCGCAGTATTGGCTGCGCTTGCCTGGTTCAAGTCGGGCAAAGGAACGGCCCTCTTTACTCTTTTGGGCTTATTATTAATCTATGGTATGGGCTTTTGGGAAGAAACGATGCAGACACTGGCATTAGTGCTTTCTTCCACCTGTCTGGCATTGCTTTTAGGGGTGCCGTTGGGGATCTGGACTGCCAACAGTGACCGTTGTAACAAGATAATGCGCCCTATCCTCGACTTTATGCAGACAATGCCTGCTTTTGTCTATCTGATTCCTGCTGTCCTGTTTTTCGGATTGGGTACTGTGCCGGGAGCTTTCGCTACCATCATCTTTGCGATGCCTCCTGTGGTTCGTCTCACCGGTCTGGGTATCCGTCAGGTGCCTAAAAATGTGGTAGAGGCTTCCCGTTCTTTTGGTGCCACCCCTTGGCAGTTGCTTTATAAAGTACAGTTGCCCTTGGCGTTGCCTACCATCCTGACAGGAATAAATCAGACGATCATGATGTCACTCTCAATGGTAGTGATTGCTGCCATGATTTCTGCCGGAGGATTGGGAGAAATCGTACTGAAAGGTATCACTCAAATGAAAATCGGGCTCGGATTTGAAGGAGGTATTGCAGTCGTAATATTAGCGATTGTACTGGACCGGATTACTCAGGGAATGGCAGACAACAGAAAGAATAAAAAGAAATAAGAACGCATAAAAGAAAGGAATATATCAATGAATAAGATAAAAACGATAGCGGCTATGTTTATTGCCGCTCTGCTGTTCACCGTAGTTTCCTGCGGTGATAGTGGAAAGAATAAGAAGATAAGTATCGCCTATGCCAACTGGGCGGAAGGTATCGCTATAACAAACCTTGCTAAAGCAATTTTTGAGGATCAGGGATATGATGTGAAGTTATTGAATGCAGACCTTGCACCTATATTTACTTCTATCTCCCGTAAGAAAGCCGACATATTCATGGACGTCTGGATGCCTGTCACTATGGAAGATTATATGAAACAATATGGAGACAAACTCGAAATAATCGGTGATATTTATGATAGCGCCCGTATCGGACTTGTTGTTCCGGATTACGTTACTATCAACTCGATAGAAGAACTGAATGCAGAAAAAGAACGTTTCTCCGGCCAGATTGTCGGTATCGATGCAGGAGCCGGTATTATGAAAGCTACTGATCAGGCCATCAAAGATTATGGACTAGACTATAAACTGCTGACTTCGAGCGGACCTGCCATGACTGCCTCACTAAAGAAGGCGATTGATAGAAACGACTGGATTGTTGTAACAGGATGGACGCCTCACTGGATGTTCGACCGTTTTAAACTGAAGGTGCTCCAAGACCCTAAACATATATATGGCAATGCGGAGTCCATTCATACTGTAGCATGGAAAGGTTTTAGCGAGAAAGACCCTTTTGCTGCCAGACTTCTGAGAAATATCCGCCTGACAGACGCGGAGATCAGTTCTTTAATGACTGCTCTGGAAGAAGCCCGGACAACGGAAAGACAGGCTGCCCGTAAATGGATGGAGGAACATAAAGAATTAGTTGACAGTTGGATTCCTGAGAAGAATCCGGCTATGAACTAAATGGATGAAGTTTTACTTCAACCATCCCCCCATTCTTTCTTTTCCGTAGAAGTAGTAGAAAAGTAATCCCACCCAACTGGTCAGGACGATTAACACGATAGCTATGAGTCTTTTCTCTATAGCTGCATTGATGTTCCAAATTTTTATAGCGGCTCTGAAAGTCAGTATCAAACCGACAATCCAAATAATAAATCCAATCATATCTTTTGAGTTTTAGTGATTATCTTCGTGAGAAGTAGTCGTTACTTCTAAGATATAAACAAAAAAGGCAGGAATCTGTTTTCAAGATTCCTGCCTTTTATATAGATTGGAGTATTTCTACTTATTATTCAGCACCCCAGTTTTCTCTGGCAAGACGTTTGTAGCTGTTGTAACGCCATTTAGCATTTTCTTCAGCAGCTTTGAACAATTCTTCAGCTTCAGCAGGATATTGTTTCATTACAGAAGCATAACGAACTTCACCCTTCAAGAAACCTTGGAAGTCTTCCCAATTCGGTTCTTTGCTGTCCAATTGGAACGGATTCTTTCCTTCTTCTTCCAAAGCAGGATTGTAACGCCACAAGTGCCAGTAACCGCACTTAACAGCCTTTTCTTCCTCTTCCTGGCTCTTACCCATACCGGCTTTCAAACCGTGGTTGATACATGGAGCGTAAGCGATGATCAATGATGGTCCCGGATATGCTTCAGCTTCACGGATAGCTTTCAGAGTCTGAGCTTGGTCAGCACCCATAGCGATCTGAGCAACATATACATAACCGTAAGTAGTAGCCATCAGACCGAGGTCTTTCTTACGTACACGCTTACCTGCAGCAGCAAACTTAGCGATAGCACCCACCGGAGTAGCTTTAGAAGACTGACCACCAGTGTTAGAGTAAACCTCAGTATCGAGTACAAGGATGTTAACGTCCTTACCTGAAGCGATTACATGGTCAAGACCACCATAACCGATGTCGTAAGAAGCACCGTCACCACCGATGATCCACTGGCTGCGTTTAACAAGATATTGTTGCAGTTCAGCGATTTGCTTGCAGTGGTTGCATTTATCCTTGGCAGCTTCTACCATCGGAATGATCTTTTCGGCCAGTTCCTTAGTCTTTTCTGCATCCAGCATATTGTTGATCCATTCAGCAAATACTTCTTTGTATTCAGCCGGGCAGCAATCAGAAGCGATAGCTTCGTTCATTACTTTCACCAGACGGGCACGCATCTTTTCGTTAGCCAGTTCCATACCCAGACCAAATTCACAGAAGTCTTCGAACAAGGAGTTAGCCCATGCAGGACCGTGACCCTTTTCGTTCATAGTGTACGGAGTAGAAGGAACTGAACCGGAGTAGATAGAAGAACATCCTGTAGCGTTAGCAACCATTTCACGGTCACCGAACAACTGAGAAATCAGTTTCACGTACGGAGTTTCACCACAACCGGAGCAAGCGCCTGAGAACTCAAACAACGGAGTTGCGAACTGAGAGTTCTTCACGTTAGCCTTGATGTCTACCAGGTGTTGTTTGCTCTTCACGTTTTCAGCGCAGTAAGTCCAGTTATCAGCTTCGGCCAACTGGCTTTCAAGGTGTTTCATGGTCAATGCCTTGCCACCCTTCTTCGGATTACCCGGACAGATGTCGGCACAGTTACCGCAACCCAGACAGTCGAGAACGTCTACCTGAATACGGAATGTCATACCATCGAATGCTTTACCTACAGCTTTCAGTTGCTCGAACTTAGCACCCTTCTGCTCTTCAGCATCGAGTACGAACGGACGGATAGAAGCGTGAGGACAAACGTAAGCACACTTGTTACACTGAATACAGTTTTCAGCATTCCATTCGGGAACGAATGCAGCTACACCACGTTTTTCGTATTTGGAAGTACCTTGATACCAAGTACCGTCTTCGATACCCTTGAATGCAGATACCGGCAGCAAGTCACCGTCCTGTGCATTGATCGGACGAACTACTTCGTTGATGAAAGCAGGATCATTGTTTTCTGCTTTTGCATCATCCGGCAGGTTAGCCCAAGCAGGATCGACAGTCAGAGTCTTGTATTCACCACCGCGGTCTACAGCAGCGTAGTTCTTGTTAACAACGTCTTCACCCTTCTTGCCGTAAGACTTAACGATGAATTTCTTCATCTGTTCAACAGCTTGATCTACAGGGATTACGCCTGTGATACGGAAGAATGCAGACTGAAGGATTGTATTGGTACGGTTGCCCAAACCAATTTCCATTGCAATCTGAGTTGCGTTGATATAGTATACAGAGATGTTGTTCTGTGCAAAGTATTTCTTCACCTTGTTAGGCAGGTTCTTAGCCAGTTCTTCGCCTTCCCAGATGGTATTCAACAAGAAAGAACCGTTCTTACGCAAACCACGTGTTACGTCGTACATGTGCAGGTAAGCCTGAACGTGACAAGCAACGAAGTTCGGAGTATTTACCAAGTAAGTAGAACGGATCGGAGTATCACCGAAACGCAAGTGAGAACAAGTGAAACCACCCGACTTCTTGGAGTCGTAAGAGAAGTAAGCCTGACAGTGTTTGTCGGTGTTGTCACCGATAATCTTAACAGAGTTCTTGTTGGCACCTACTGTACCGTCAGCACCCAGACCGTAGAATTTAGCTTCGAACATACCTTCACCGCCCAGAGCGATTTCTTCTTTCTGAGGAAGAGAAGTGAACGTAACGTCGTCTACGATACCGATAGTGAAGTGGTTCTTCGGCATTGGCATAGCCAAGTTTTCGAATACAGAGATGATCTGTGCCGGAGTTGTATCTTTTGAACCCAGACCGTAGCGACCGCCAACGATAACAGGAGCATTTTCTGCGCCATAGAAGCAGTCTTTAACGTCAAGGTAAAGAGGTTCGCCGTTAGCACCCGGTTCTTTTGTACGGTCAAGCACTGCGATGCTCTTTGCAGTCTTGGGTACAGCAGCCAGGAAGTGTTTAGCAGAGAACGGACGATACAAGTGTACGGCAACCATACCTACTTTTTCGCCGTTTGCTACCAAGTGGTCGATAGCTTCGCGGGCAGCTTCAGTTACAGAACCCATTGCGATAATTACGCGTTCTGCATCTTCTGCACCGTAGTAATCGAACAAACCGTATTTGCGGCCTGTGATCTTGGAAATTTCGTTCATGTATTCTTCTACGATAGCAGGAACTGCTTCATAGTAGTTATTGCATGATTCACGATGTTGGAAGAAGTGGTCGGGGTTTTCAGCCATACCACGGGCAACCGGCTTCATCGGATTCAGTGCACGGGCACGGAATTCAGCCAAAGCTTCCTGGTCGATCAGCGGAGCGAGGTCGTCGTTTTCCAACATTTCGATCTTCTGGATTTCGTGAGAAGTACGGAAACCATCGAAGAAGTTCATGAACGGAACGCGTGATTTGATAGTAGCCAGATGAGCAACACCTGCCAAATCCATAACTTCCTGTACAGAACCTTCTGCCAACATAGCGAAGCCGGTTTGACGAGCTGACATTACGTCCTGATGGTCACCGAAGATACACAATGCGTGAGAAGCCAGTGTACGAGCAGAAACGTGGAATACACAAGGCAAGAATTCACCGGCAATCTTGTACATGTTAGGGATCATCAAAAGAAGACCCTGAGAAGCAGTGTAAGTAGTAGTCAATGCACCAGCCTGAAGAGAACCGTGAACTGCACCGGCAGCACCACCTTCAGATTGCATTTCCTGTACCAATACTGTTTCGCCGAAGATGTTCTTACGTCCTGCGGCAGCCCATTCGTCTACGTACTCAGCCATAGTCGAAGAAGGAGTGATGGGGTAGATAGCTGCTACTTCAGAGAACATATACGAGATATGTGCTGCAGCTTGGTTACCATCACATGTGATGAATTTCTTCTGTTTAGTCATAACTAAATTAAATATTTAAGTAAATAAATCTTTTTAGTATAAGAATCCGAACATCCAGAGAGGTATTTGGTTGCCGCGGCCTATCTCAGCCTTTTGCAACGCATACGTCACGTCCGGGTTATTCTTTATTTTTGTACCTTCCGCACAAATTTTGAACGGCATCACTTCGTCTACCATGAAAGAGACGTTTTTATCTCCTTTATGTACCTTATGGTCTTTCCATAAAGTGTTAACGAAGAATGTGTCGAGTACATCCTGTTCTTCCACTTTCACCGGATAAATGGAGTACATCAGGTTAGAGTTGTGCATCATAATCTTTGACGGTTTCTTTGGGAATTCTTCTCCTTTCGGGTAAACCAGATTAATCAGACGCGCGTCTGCCAGATACTTGATATAGTTCATTACCGTAGCGCGGGATGTCTGTACGTCACTTGCCAGTTGGCTCACGTTCGGAGCTTTTGGTCCGTCCACAGCCAACAAATATAGTAATTTTTTTATCTTTGAAAGATATTTCAGCTCAATTTGTTTGATCAGCAGGATATCCACTTCTACCATCATGTTCATTGTTTTCAGCAGATTCTCCGAGAAATTACGTTTTTCAAGGAAGAAAGGGTAGAAACCATGATGCAGGTAATCCTGAAAATAATCCAGCGGTCGTACTTTGGAAAGTACTCCTTTGGCTATCTGTTCATGTGTACTGAGGATTTCTTCGAGGCTGTATGCCCGGAATTTCATTCCTGTCTGCAAGTTCAGAAATTCACGGAAAGAGAATCCGCGCAGGTTATAACTTTTCGCAATGTCACGCAATTCGAGGTTTTCCTCTTTGAGTCGCATGACGGAAGAACCGGTGAAGACAATCTTCAGGCTGGGGAAACGGTCATAGCACATTCGTAGCTCTTTGCTCCATTCGGGATGTTTGAACACCTGGTCGATCAGCAGTACTTTTCCGCCACGTTTCTGAAACTCGTTGGCGAAGTCAACAAGGCTGTGACCGGAGAAATAAAAGTTGTTCATATTGATGAACAGACAGGAACGGTCGGTGCCGAATTTCTCTTTGGCGTACTGCAGGAGGAAAGTGGTTTTTCCTACGCCACGTGTCCCTTTGATACCAATCAGACGGTCACTCCAGTCGATCTCGTCCATAAGATCGCGGCGAACGGGGGCATTGGTGTGCTCAACGAGGTAGGCGTGTGTGCGATAGAATGATTCCATTTCGTTTCTTTGTTTTTCGGCTGGCAAATATAGTGCTTTTTTTAGGATTTGCAAAGTAGAGATAGCAAAAATGTGCTTTAATTTATAAGTTTCTCTTTATTGTGTAAGTTCCTGATTATTTCCTGTATATATTTGCAGAATAATGTGTTGAATCCATCTTTGACATGACGAAAAGACCTGTTTATATATTCAATCCGGAGCATGATATGGCGTTGGCAAGCGGTGAGACGAACTATATGGCGCCGGCTTCCGCCCGACAGATGGCGAGTGACCTGGCGTTGCTTCCTATGTGGTATGCCGAAGCGGGAAGTGCGGTGCTTGCACCGTCTGCTTATAATGCAGACTTCCTGAAAACAAAGAGTGAACTTTTGGGCATGGATGTGGCCTTGTTGACGGAACCGGAAGTGGCTGACGGTAAAGACCGGAAGTTCTCTCCGTGGGGGTGGGACCCTGCTTTGCGGCGGCGTTTGATGACATTGGGGGCAGGTCAGACGGAGCTGCCTTCTGCGGATTATATGAATATTCTGAGAGAGCATTCGCATCGTCTGCAGGCGGTAAAGTTGTTGCCTGGGTTGCGGTTGAATGAATACTTCTGTGGAGAATCTTTTTATTTGAGTACTTTGGCGGAGTGCAGTGCGTTCGTCGAAGGGCGGGAAGCGTGCTTGTTAAAAGCTCCGCTTTCCGGAAGCGGGAAAGGATTGAATTGGTGTAAAGGCATATTTACTACTTTTATTTCCGGTTGGTGTGCCCGTGTCGTTGCTTCTCAGGGTGGGGTGGTAGGCGAACCTATATATAATAAGGTGGAAGATTTCGCTATGGAGTTTTATGCTGACGGGAGAGGAAGGGTTGTTTTTGCCGGATATTCGGTCTTCCACACGGGTGGGAGTGGGATGTATGCGGGAAATGACTTGCTGTCTGACGAGAAGATTCTGCAGAAACTATCGGCTTATGTGCCACAAGAAGAATTTATCAGGCTGCGGACTCGTCTGGAAGAAGAATTGTCAGCTTTGTTCGGTAGCTTTTATCATGGATACTTGGGAGTGGATATGATGATTTGTCATTTTCCGGGTGAAGCGCCTGTTTACCGGATTCATCCTTGTGTCGAAATTAATCTGCGAATGAATATGGGGGTGGTGGCACGGTTCTTGACGGATCGTTATTTGGCTGCGGATGCGGAAGGAGTCTTTCGGATTGATTATTATCCTTTAGCCGGTCAGGCTTTGGAGGAACATCGGCAGATGTCGGCTTCGTTCCCTTTGTCCGTAGAGAATAATCGGGTGTGTGACGGGTATTTGCCGTTAGTGCCGGTGACGTCTCAAAGCCGGTATCGTGCGTTTCTTTATTGTAAATGATCTGTTTTTGGTTCATCTAATCCTATAGAATGTATATTCAAGCTAGCCGGTTGCCCATCGTGTATCGTTTCAGCACTGATAGTGAGAAAGGTGGATTTGCTTGCATTAAAGCAGTGAATTGTAGCCTCTCCGTTTTCATCTGTTTCTATATTTGGATTCCAGTAGAGGGTGCGTCGTCTGTCATTTGAGGGAAGTGGCTGGCTGGGTAAATATTGGGGGGAATAAAATTCTAGCGGATGTGTGTACCCTTTTATGGTGGTGTAGCGTATACCTCGTGTATAGTCATACCTTAGATGTGGATTCCAACCATCTTTGGTGATGATGTTGCAGATAACTCCCCAACGACCATATTCACTGTGTGGTTGCTCTGTCCAATCCCGATCATTATATTTGTAATTGTCAAGCATGTGGCTATATCCCGTTTCAAAATTCTTGTCTTGCAACATGTTGTGTACACCGACTCCTTTGCAAAAGATGATGTATTTTACGGCGTTGATACTTTCATCTTTCCATGTGATGTCGTGTTTGCCGTTCACAAATTCCTCTATGCCTCCATATTTCTTGATAATACCGGAATTGATATCTTTTAAAAAGTCGCTTATGGTAATGTAGTCTTTTCCCTTATCCCGTTCTTCTTCGAGCAGTTGCTCTATATCGTAGAAAGCAAACACACTCTGTTCAAAGCGGATTGTGTTAAGGTCTTGTTGACGTTTTTTGGCTTTAATGGTCACTTCGCTGATCCAATGACTGTCTGATCCGAATACAGAATCTTGGTAGACAGAGTCATTAAATCTTGCCAGCCACTCCAGTTTGTTTGAGTTGTTCCATAACGGATTCAGTTCGTTGTAGGTTAAAATCCTCAAGCTTGGCTGGAAATTGCGGAAAAGCTTGACAAGGCACATACGGTTTCGAGGCTTTCCCGGTTTATGTGTCTGGAAAATAGCTTCCATCGTTTCTTCGAAAGGCATTACGGGGAGGTTAAAATAACCTGTTGAATCGGTATAAGTGATTCCCGCTGCAAACAAACTATCTGTACGTGTCAGAATGCTGACTTCCATATCTGGCTGAGCTTTTTTCAATATGATAGAGAGTACTTGGCCATGCAGAGTTAATTCCTTCTCCGGTTGATAGCGTGGCGTAAATTCTTTAATGCCCATTGCTGTGGGCATGTCATATTTTCGCCAGCCGTGTATGAGTAGCAATAAGTCAAGTTTTCTGAGCCGTTGGGGTGAAGTGTCTGCAAAGTAATAGCCGGGCTGGTGGATATACCCTTTCAAATCTGATGTGAGCAGTAGATCTGTGAAGAGGGTGTTGTCATATTCCATATAATCGGAAGCTTCCCAGTCACGGATAGCGACTGATATTTTTCCTTTTACGGGATTTCCCGTCGAGTCTTTCAGCGAGAGATGGCAAGCGATGGGAGCGTAGGGAGTGTACAAAATAGTATTATTACGAATTTTCAGTTGTAATGGATTCTTTTGAGGCATCACATAGCAGAATCGTTCGCATAATGTTTCGCACCGACTGTTGATGAGCGAAACTTGCATAATTCCCGTTGGAAGTGTTTTTGTCGGTAGCAGAAAACGGTTGATATTCTTATTTTCCCATTTTACTATGTGATAAGTAATTGGGCGACCTTGGTGGCTGAAGAACACGGCAACCGTATCTTCCCTGCTTGTTTGTTCGTTACGCATGACGCATATTTCGTATTGATTGCCCCGCTTTTCTACATGGAGAACATATCCTGCCGGCAATGCTTTCGGTAGTTTGAAACTATATTTTTTATCATTCCAAATGACGTGTGCGGTGGAAGGCTCGGCTGCAGGCGTATACATGAAATAGCCCATGCCTTCGTGAAGTGTTTCGAAAGAGGTGACATTCGTGTTTTGCTGAATTTCTCCAGACAGGCAGACATTGATTGTATCTTTGCTTTCTGCTTTGAAAGCCACTACAGACGTGATCCCCTGTACTAATTGTCCCCCTTCGGGAAAAAAATGGAGAGAAAGTTTATGCTTTTTTTCTCTGGGACGTAGCCGGAAAGAAGGGTCCCAATTGTACATGGCTATGCTTCGGTCTTTTTGGTGATTATCGCTGAGCCAGCGATAGATGGGGAAAGTTCGTGAGAAATATTGTGTTTCGTTAAAGGCGAGCATCCACTTGGTGTATGCCCGCACTTCGTAAAATCCTGACAGCACGTATTCTGTTAGTGGAATCTGTCCGTATCCTTCTCCATTCTCCAGTTTTATGATTTGCTTATTCGCAGTGTATCCCATCTGGTCTATTAATTCTACGTAAAGTGGGGTACTGATGGTACTTGGCTGGTTGTTCTCTGCCGTCACTACATACGCTTTAAACCAAATGGTGTCGCCTGCATAATAGCTTGTGTTGTCAAAATGAAGGTGTACTTTCTCGCGAGGGTAGGCGTCGGCAAAGGTTTGCGCATGATTGAAGTAATGCGCAAATAGGCTGTCGATCCCTGCTGCTTTTGTAGCGAACGGATGCATGGTCAGGTAGCCTAGGAGAACGAGAATAAAGTGGATGTGGCTCATATATATTCTTAATTGTATACAGTTACATCGATGTTGATAATTTTTATAGATGTAAATTTTGTAGCATCTTCTTGTATGTAAAAACTTTCGGATGCTGAGCGGAGTTACAATTGTTAATGTTATTATTTTGTGTATTAAGTTTCTTTTGTTTCAATAGCATACCTCAAATGTAAGTAATATAAATGATTTAGAGGTATCTTTTACTGCCAATTTTTAAGTTTGTCACAGTTCCTTACTCTTTTAGGCAGAGAGATTTACAATTTTACTTCTTTTGACATGATTCTGTTCTATTTTGCTCGTTTTTGTTTATCGTTTTAGCTTACTGATTAATAGCCATAACTTCTCTAGCCATCCGTTTTCTCTCTCAGTGAATTTAATATGAGTTTTGCTCTCATGCTCTAACTGTTCGTCTGTATCCCTTTATTCATCGATGTTTTAGCAGTTAGAGATCCAATGGTAGCAGAGTGAGAGCAAGTCCTTGCTCTCACTCTGCATCTTCCCGATAAACAAGACTTTTATGTTGTTAAGTATTGATTTATAGGATGTTAATGTCTGATTTCTCAACTGTTAACGTTTGATTTCTCAGACATTAATAATTAAGAAATCAAGTATTAAGGACTGAGAATTTATGTATTATTGACTGATATATGATTTAATGTTTTCTGAGAGAGCAGAATTATTGAAGTAGCTGATGCGTTCAATGTGATTGGAACATGCGGTTAAGTCAATCAAATCAACAGTAGTTTCAGATAGTTTCGAGCGTTTGGAACTAAAGTTTCAAGCGTATGAAACTCTAGTTTCTCACTGATGGAACTGCAGTTTCACGCTGATGGAACTCTAGTTTCAAGCAATGGGAACTCTTTGAAGATACTGCTAAATTGGAATTGGTGAATATCGGAAAAGTCGCATTGTGGTAATTGCTGTCTGAAATTCCTACTAATCTCCATATACGGGTGCACTTTCATTTCCGCAACGGTCGATTGCTGTTACTGCAAAATACTTTTTAGCATTCCAAGGCTGGATGGGTGCATAAATATAACTTGTTTCACGAATACTTTGTGCGACAATATTTTCCGCTTTCTTTGTATCTACCGGATATTCATTGGAAGCATAAATCACGTACATCGGTTTATTCCGTTGATCATTATCCGTCGCTGCCTGCCAGTTCAGTTCGGTATATCCGTTGTCGATGGACGTAACTTTGAGTGTTGAGGGGGCAGATGGCAGAACGTTGTCCAGCCATGTCATCGGAGGCTGTAATGCCGGGTAGGCATAGAAATTCTCGATCAATTCGTCATAAATTCCCTGTGTGTTGTCCATCAGATACTTGACACGGTAATGCCCTTCCCCTGCCATTTTCTGATTGCGTATGAAGTTAATCTGACGATCCACTTCATCGCGTGTCCATTTTCCTTCATCGGGATGGAGGAAATAGATGCCGAGTCCCGGGATAACCTGTCGTCCGTTGCTCTGTTCCTGCCAGTCGAGCGCAAAAGGATAGAAACTGTTTCCCTGAAAATACATCATAGGATATATCTGATCCTGAATGCCTTCGCCGAGCCACCCTTGCGGATCTTGATAAACCGTATAAAACGCGTTCCAACCACGGGAAGAATAGCGGGAAGTATCCCTGTATTTGCCTACGGGACAAGTACTTACCTTTACCCATGGCTTCATGGCTTTTACACCTTTATATATGTACCGGACGATTTCGGAAATATTGTCCCGGCGCCATTGATCCAAAGTACGTCCTTTGCCGTAACGGCGAAAATCGTATTTGTCGGGGAATAAAGGCGCATTCTCCGGATAGCGCAGGTAGTCGAAATGTACTCCGTCTATATCATAACGGTCTACCACTTCCCGAACGAGTCTCATGAGATATTCTTTCGTAGCCGGATGTCCCGGATTAAGAAAATATTCGTTTTTATAAGGCACACAGATATCTTTCACCCGCTTGGTGACAGATTGACTACCGAGAGAAGCGACATGTTTTTTATTGCCTAACGGAATCGTCACCATCCATGCATGACACTCCATTCCCCGCTTGTGGCATTCCTCAATTGCAAAAGCCAACGGATCGTATCCCGGATTACCTCCGACCTTTCCGGTCAGAATCGAATTGAACGGTTCGATAGAAGAAGGATACAACACATCCCCCCGCGTGCGTGTCTGAAACAGAACGGTATTGAAATTGGCAGCTTTCAGTTTGTCGAGGATATCCACCAGTTCTTCCTTCTGCTTACGAATGGTCTGAGGGGTAGTAGCACGTGTGCGAGGCCAGTCCAGCCCATATACAGCTGTGATCCATGCTGCACGAACCTCGTACTTGGGCTGCGCTTTTACCGGAAGGATAAGAAGCAAAAGTGAAAGAATGAGAATCGTTCGGCACATATTCTTTGTTTTTTGTTTTAAACCTTGCAAAGCTAGCAAAAATGTCTGTAAATTGATTATTCCTCTTTTATTTAATACTCTTTAGAAGAAATTTACCGGTTCTCTGTTAGTGGTATCTGCATTCTTGGACGTCTTTAAATAAGGTGCGAAAATGAAAATAATATGAATATAACAAGATAATAAAAGAATGAAAAAGCTACTATCTGTGTCGCTCTGTCTTTTGTTTGCAGCAAGTATGGCTGCCCAGACAGGAAAGATTAGAGTTGCCACTGTTGGAAACAGTATCACCGGAGGAACGAATGATTATGGTTATTACGCGATGCCTCTGGCTGAAATGCTCGGTGATGATTACGAAGTCACCAAATTTGGTAAAGGCTCTTCCGGGGTATTTATAAAACTAAGAGAAGACGCGACTACCCCTGAAAATCCTAATGAATATCAATTCGCTTACATTAATTCTGAGCAATGCGCGGCAGCACTGGAGTATAAGCCTAATATTGTCATTATTAAGTTTGGTGCAAACGATGCCAACAAGAAGAACTTCGAAAAATATGGTAAGGAAACATTTAAGGCAGACTATAAAAAACTGATAGCTAAATTCCAAGCCTTGTCTACCAAACCGGATATTTATATTTGTACGCCTCCTCCGATGTATTACGGTGATGGGGGATTTCTTGGTTCATTTGATGACAATGTAGCAAAGAATTATATTCAGCCTGCCGTAAGAGAGATTGCGGAGGAACTTAATCTGGTCTGTGTAGACCTGTATAATCCTTTGAAGGGACATCCGGAATTTATGCCGGGCGGCAACGATTGGGTGCATCCCGATCATAGAGGACATTATATTATAGCGAAGGAAGTGTATAAAGCGATAACGGGTGAATTCGTTATGAACCCCGGTGGGATAACGGTGGCTGCTTCGGATATTTCTCTTTCGGGTTCGAAGGCGAAGATAAAGAATGGTGCTATTGAAAAAGCGAAGAATGGTACGAGATTGTCATTCGATGTACATTTCGGCTCGCTGCCTACGTATGAGAAAGTAGAGGCTGAAGTGCAATTGAATAAAACTAAGTCGGGATACTTGGACTTCTATCTGGATACCGAAACGATTCCTTTTGCTTCAATTGATGTTTCGGGTGCCGACTCTAAGAACTTCACTACGCAGTCCGCTCTTTTCGACCGTCGGATAAAAGGCAAACATAAAGTGACTGTACAATGGAGAGGACAGGATGCCAAACTGAAATCGGTAACTATCAAGGAAAAATACATGCCTTATGTAACCGATAATGTATCTCAGGTCTATTTGGTCAATAAAGCGACCGGTATGGTACTGGATTGTAATCCGGATTCGAAAGTGATTTCTGCCGCAAAATATGATTCGGAGAAGAAGTCACAGTTGTTTTGCATCGAAAATTTGACGTATCATATCCTCCGTGTCAGAAATATAGCGACCAACCTTCATGTAATGAATAATGGAGATAAAGTGATTGTGGGCAAGCCCGGAGACGACTGGAGAGTGCATGATCCTAAATATGCATTGTTCCTGACCCCTACGGATGATGAAGGTTATTATTCATTGGAACTGTCCCCTGAAGCAAGAATAGGTTTGTCTTCTGCCAACAGCACGGAGGTGGTAGGCAATAAAGGCGGCCAGATTAAAGACTTGGATAAATGGAAAATCGTAACTGTTGATGAGATGAAAGAACCGTAATTCAGTCTTTCCTTATTTGTAATAACGTCTAATAGCAGGATCATTTGCTTTATCAGCAGATGAAAATCCTGCTATTTTTTGTTTTAAATACCTGTAAAGTTAGCAAAAGTGTCGGTATTGTTGTGTTGTTTCGTGGGATTATGCTACATTTGCGTCAGTTAAAAAAACAACACGCCATGATTACATTTACCCTGTGCCTGCTGGCGTTGATAGCAGGCTATTTCACGTATGGGCGCTTGATGGAGCGCGTCTTTGGTCCGGACGACCGTAAAACCCCGGCTCTTACCAAAGCCGATGGAGTAGACTATATCCCGCTGCCTACCTGGAAAATATTCATGATTCAATTCCTTAATATTGCCGGACTGGGTCCGATATTCGGTGCTATTATGGGAGCAAAGTTTGGCAGTTCCTCTTATCTGTGGATTGTATTGGGAAGTATTTTTGCAGGCGCTGTTCACGATTATTTTGCCGGAATGCTTTCTTTGCGTCATGGAGGGGAGAGTCTTCCCGAAATCATAGGTCGTTATCTGGGACTGACTACCAAGCAGATCATGCGTGGATTTACCGTCCTTCTGATGATTCTGGTCGGCTCTGTTTTCGTAGCCGGACCTGCCGGGCTGCTGGCAAAGCTGACTCCGGAAAGTCTGGATGCTACCTTTTGGATTGTTGTTGTCTTCCTTTATTATATTCTGGCTACACTACTTCCGGTTGATAAGATAATCGGCAAAATATATCCGTTATTTGCAGTTGCCTTGCTGTTTATGGCAGTCGGTATTCTGGTGATGCTATATGTTAATCATCCTGCTCTGCCCGAACTTTGGAACGGATTGCAGAATACCAATCCGGATGCGAGTGAACTGCCTATTTTCCCGATTATGTTTGTGAGTATCGCTTGTGGTGCCATATCCGGTTTCCATGCTACGCAAAGTCCTTTAATGGCCCGATGTATGACTTCGGAACGTCATGGACGTCCTGTTTTTTATGGAGCAATGATCACCGAGGGCATCGTAGCCTTGATCTGGGCAGCAGCAGCCACTTATTTCTTCCATGAAAATGGAATGGAAGAGAACAATGCTTCTGTAATAGTAGATGCCATCACAAAAGACTGGCTGGGTGCTGTGGGTGGAGTGCTTGCCATCTTAGGAGTAATTGCAGCTCCGATTACTTCGGGAGATACCGCTTTCCGTTCTGCCCGCTTGATTGTTGCGGACTTTCTGGGACTGGAACAAAAGAGCATGCGTCGCCGTTTATACATCTGTATCCCGATGTTTGCGGTAGCTATCGGCTTGCTTCTTTATAGCTTGCGTGATGCAGACGGATTTAATATGATCTGGCGTTATTTTGCCTGGGCCAATCAGACATTGGCGGTGTTCACCCTGTGGGCTATAACAGTCTACCTTGTGGTAGCTAAAAAGCCTTACTGGATCACTCTGATACCCGCCTTATTTATGACAAGTGTTTGTTCTACTTATATATGTATTGCTCCCGAAGGTCTGGGACTTTCGCATATAGTTTCCTACTGTATCGGTATAGGATGCGTAGTGGTAGCTATTGCTTGGTTCTTTATCTGGTTGGGAAAACAAAAAATTAGAAAACTATCAGAATGAAGAAAATAAAGAAATCGACAGGAGTTGTTATTGCATTCCTTATTTATGTATCAGTAACGGCGGCCTATTTGTTACCTCGTAACACGGAAGTCAGTCAGACAGAGAAGATTCTTACAGTGGTAGGCTCTTATGCTATCGTTCTCTTGCTTTGGCTGGTGCTTCGGAAGAAGGAACAAATGCGTGAACGCCGTAAAGAGGAGCAAATGAACGAAAGTCGTAAAAAAGACGAACAATCTATTCACTTAAAAAAGTAAATTTATGAAGAAATTAGCTTTAGCTATTTGTCTGCTGGTGGTATCGATAGCTGCCCAAGCTCAGTTTGAGAAAGGAAAAATGATTCTTAATCCTTCTGTAACAGGATTAGATTTCTCGTATAATAAGAATGATAAAGCAACGTTTGGTATTGGTGCGCAAGCCGGTACATTTCTTGCCGATGGTATTGCCTTGATGGTAAATCTCGGTGCCGACTGGTCCAAACCTGTAGACGAATACACATTAGGTACAGGCATGCGTTTTTACTTTAACTCCACAGGTGTTTATCTGGGTGGTGGTCTCGACTGGAACCGCTTCCGTTACGACGGTGGATCTCATCGTACCGATTGGGGACTGGGTATCGAAGCCGGATACGCCTATTTCCTCTCTCGCACCGTAACCATCGAACCTGCCGTATATTACAAATGGCGCTTTAACGATAGCGACATGTCACGCTTCGGCATTAAGATCGGATTCGGATTCTACTTTTAAATGAAGAACTAAGAATGAAGAATGAAGAATTCCTATGCAGCTTGATAGCGCAGCAGAATTCTTCATTTTTCATTCTTCATTATTTTAGTTTTTCATTTTATGAAAGTTTCTCTTTCAAGAACTGCCCGGTATAGCTTGCTTCGCAAGCGGCTACTTCTTCTGGTGTACCTACTGCAACGATATTTCCGCCTTTGTCTCCGCCTTCCGGTCCGAGGTCTATAACGTAATCGGCACATTTGATAACATCCATGTTATGCTCGATGATGACGATGCTGTGTCCTCGTCGGATGAGTGCGTCGAAAGCATCCAGCAGTTTGCGGATGTCATGGAAATGTAACCCCGTAGTCGGTTCGTCAAAGATGAATAAGGTTGGATCGGCTTTCTCCTGACTCAGATAAAACGCGAGTTTCACACGCTGATTTTCACCACCGGACAGGGTAGAGGAGGACTGGCCTAGTTTGATATACCCCAACCCGACATCCTGCAGTGGAAGCAGTCTTTTTACAATCTTCTTCTGACCATGTTCGGTGAAGAATTCAACAGCTTGGTTTACTGTCATTTCCAGTACATCATAGATGTTCTTATCATGAAATTTCACTTCCAGTGTATCCGCTTTAAAACGTTTACCGTGACAGGATTCGCATTCTAGTACCAAGTCTGCCATAAACTGCATTTCTACCGTGATGGTTCCTTCACCTTTACATTCTTCGCAACGTCCGCCTTCACTGTTGAAACTGAAATGTCCGGCTGTGTATCCCATCTGTTTCGCCAGTGGTTGCTCCGACCATAACTTACGGATTTCGTCATAAGCCTTGATGTAAGTCACCGGATTGGAGCGGGATGATTTGCCGATCGGGTTCTGATCGACAAACTCAATATTTCTCAAGTCACGAAGACTTCCCCCGATAGAAGAAAATTCTCCCGGTCGGTCACTGCATTCATCCAGTTCACGCTTTAGCGCCCGATAGAAAATATCCCGCACCAGCGTACTCTTGCCCGAACCGGAAACACCTGTGACCACTGTCATCACATTGAGAGGGAAGCGTACATTCACCCCTTTCAGATTGTTTTCGCGGGCACCTGTCAGTTCGATATAATTATTCCACGGACGGCGATGTTCGGGAACGGGAATTTCCTCTTCTCCCAACAGATAACGTACCGTATAGCTATTGCTGCCTTTCCGGAGATCTTTCATGTCACCTTGATAAACGACTTCTCCTCCCAGACGACCGGCATTGGGGCCGATATCTATGATATAATCGGCAGCACGGATTATTTCTTCATCGTGCTCTACCACTACTACTGTATTTCCGAGCTCCTGCAATTGGCGCAGTACACGGATTAAACGGTCGGTATCACGACTGTGCAAACCGATACTCGGTTCATCCAGAATGTAGAGACTGCCGACAAGACTGCTTCCGAGTGAAGTCGCGAGGTTGATACGCTGGCTTTCTCCACCCGACAGTGAGTTACTGAGGCGGTTTAGAGTCAGATACCCCAATCCTACATCAATCAGGAAGCGGATACGGCTGTTGATTTCAGTCAGGATCCTTCGGGCTACCTGTGTGTCATGCTCGTTTAAGTCCAAATGATCGAAAAACTGTTTCAATTCCGTGATGGGTAAATCCACCAGTTCAGAAATACTTTTTCCGTTCACCCGTACATATCCTGCTTCCGGTTTTAGGCGTGTGCCGTGACATTTCGGGCAGATCGTTTTACCCCGGTAACGTGCTAACATCACCCTATACTGTATCTTATATTGGTTCTCTTCCAGCATCTTGAAGAAATCGTTGATGCCGTGGAAGTATTGGTTTCCTTCCCACAGTGTGCGGCGCTGCTCGTCTGTCAGTTCGTAGTAAGGAGTGAAAATCGGAAAATCGAATTTATCCGCATTGTGAATCAACTCTTCCTTCCATTCTCCCATCTTTTCACCACGCCAGCAGACGATGGCCCCTTCGTATACGGATAACGAACGGTTGGGCACTACCAGGTGCTCGTCAATACCGATCACTTTGCCGAACCCTTCGCATACGGGGCAGGCACCGATCGGAGAGTTGAACGAGAACATCTGATCATTCGGTTCTTCGAAAGTGATGCCGTCCGCTTCGAATTTCGTGCTGAAACTATATAGTTTGGTTGTTCCGTCCGGCAGATAAAAGCGTAGCATACACATGCCGTCCCCTTCATACATAGCGGTTTCGGCAGAGTCCGTCAGTCGGCTGATGGCATCTTTGCTGTTTGCCACTGCCATGCGGTCTACCAACAGATAAACCTCGTCACCCGGAACCGGCTTGTATTCATCGATACGTTTCATTTCACCGTTCACTTCCACCCGGTTGAAACCTTGTTTCAGGTCTATTTCCAGTTGCTGTTGCAGTGTACGGTCTTCACGCAGGCGGATAGAGGTCAATACCGTATATCTTGTCCCTTCCGGATACGAAAGCATACAGTTGACGATATCCTCTGTCGAATGTTTCTTGACTTCTTCTCCGCTGACAGGGCTGTATGTACGTCCTACCCGCGCATAAAGCAAGCGCAGATATTCGTAAATCTCAGTTGAAGTTCCTACGGTAGATCTCGGATTGCGGCTGTTCACTTTCTGTTCGATGGCAATTGCCGGAGGGATTCCTTTGATAAAATCACATTCAGGTTTGCTCATTCGTCCCAAAAACTGGCGTGCATAGCTGCTGAGGCTTTCTACATAACGACGTTGTCCTTCTGCATAGAGAGTATCAAAAGCGAGCGACGATTTCCCCGATCCGGATAATCCGGTGATAACAACAAGCTTGTTGCGTGGAATATCTACATCGATGTTTTTCAGGTTGTTAACCCGCGCTCCTTTGATTGAAATATGTTTGTTTTCTGACATAAAATACTCCTTTTTTATGATAGTCGGCAAAGTTAGCGATTTTATTGGTAGAAGAAAGGTTTTTGACCGGGTTAAGATATGTTATAATTAGTAATAAAAAGAAATTGCTTCCGGATAAATGGCGTATCTTAGTCCGGATTTTACAACAAACATTTCAAAATAATAACAAATTGACTTGAATCGTGAGAAACATCCGGATGGTTATTAGCTTATTCATTCTGTGTTTTGCATCTACTTTCGCCTTTAGTAGCACAAACAAAGAAAAACGGTTGGAAGCCCTTTCCGACAGTATCTCGAATAAAATAGGTCAGAAGGATTTTATGCCTTTCTATCAGGAATATATGAGTCTGGCAAGGCAGCAGAACGATACGGTCAATATTGATAATGCCTATTCTCAGATTGCTTCCCATTATTATCGGTTGAGGAATACAGATAGCCTGAAAGTAGTCGCTTATGAATATATGGACTGGTGTTTGAAATGCGGTCATGTCAACAATCGTTATACGCAGTGGCGCCAATATATTCAGTTGCTGACTGAAAAGGGGTTGCAAGATGAGGCTATGCGTGAAACGGAACTTCTCCAGAAGGATGCGGATGCGGCTAAAAGTGCTTTCGGAATGGCTTGCGGTGAAATGTGTATCGGATATAACCATCGGATGTTCAGCAATAATGTCAAGCTTTGTCTCGAATATTATTCTTCCGCATTAAAGCATTTTGTTGAGGCCGGCTTTTATGAAGACGCTTACGTGGTATCGTTGAATATCATTCAGACTCATCTGGCAAGAGGAGAGTATGCCAATGCGATAGAATATCTGGGCCGTATGCCGGGGCTGATTGAAAAAATGAAGCGTAAGAATATGCCTGTCCGACCGGAACTTACCATGCGTTATTATCAGTTTCAGGTGATTGCCACGCTGGCATTGAAAGGGAAAAAAGCAGCGGAACCGTTTATTGCCCAAGCGGATAAGTTTTATCACGAAAATATGAATACTTTTCCCCGCGAGGGATGGTTGGGATATAAGATACTTTGTGCCCGGACATTGAATGACCACAAAATGGCACTGACTTATCTCGATTCATTGATGGACTATCATCATTCGGTGGGTAGTTGTTATCCTGCCAATCATTTGCTGAAGGCTCAGTTCATGGAACAGATGGGGCGCTTTGAAGATGCCTGCGAAGTATATAAATCCTATGCCCATATTAATGATTCCATTCGTTCGGCAGAGCTGGATGAACAGCTGAGCAAGTATACCGTGCAGTTTGAAGTAGACAAACTGGAACATGATAAACTCGAATTGCGGGCGGAAGTAAATCGCAATCTTTTCATAACTTCCCTGATTGTGGGGGGATTGATACTGGCCTTACTGCTCGTTATCACTTTCTACTATATGCGTTCTTTATCGCTGAACCGGAAGCTGGACGCGGCCAATAAGGCAGTCGTCAAAGCCAGCCACATGAAAAGCTCCTTTATCCAGCATATTACACATGAAATCCGGACTCCGCTCAATTCGATTATCGGTTTTTCATCATTGATGGCTGCCGGCGGGTTGACACAGGAAGAAATAGAAGAATACGCCCGTCAGATGGAAAGCAGCAACGCGTATTTGCTGGATTTGGTGAACAATGTGATTGATATAGCCGATATGGACTCCCAGACGGATGATATGCCGAAGAAACAGGTCAATGTGGATGCATGTTGCCGGGAATGTATGGAGGCGGTTCGTCAGAATCTGAAAGATGGAATAGAGCTGCAATATGCGCCTTCTTCCGCTTTGGTAACATTGTGTACGGTAGAGGTTTGGATAAAACGGGTACTTCTCGGCTTGCTGAACAACGCCAATAAATTTACAGAATCCGGATTTATACGTCTCAGCTATGCGGAAGACAAACCGAATCATCTGGTACGCTTTATCATTGAAGATTCCGGTCCCGGAATTGATGAGAACTATCGGGATGCTATCTTCGAACGCTTTGCGAAGATTGACGCTTTCACTCAGGGCACCGGACTGGGATTGTCTATCATCCGTCAGATCATGGAATTAGTGGATGGAAATGTCCGTCTGGACACCAGCTACGCGGGTGGTGCAAGATTTGTAGTCGAATGGCCTCAATAATAGTTGGAGATAGTGTCTGCTTCTATTATCTTTGCACCACATTATTTTATGACTCAAGAACATTATGAATCTGAAAAACTATCTTTTCTTATTGGTTTTGCTTCTGGCGGCAGGAGCAAGAGCGCAAGTGCCATCGGGCAATGCATATCCCAAACGTGAGTTTCGTGCTGCATGGATACAAGCTGTCAACGGACAGTTCCGCGGTGTACCGACAGAGAAGCTGAAACAGACATTGGTCGGTCAGCTGAACTCTCTTCAGGGAGCGGGCATCAATGCGATTATCTTTCAGGTGCGTCCCGAAGCGGATGCTTTGTATGCTTCACAATATGAACCGTGGAGTCGTTTCCTGACAGGAACACAAGGACAGATACCTTCTCCGATGTGGGACCCGATGCAATTCATGATCGAAGAATGCCATAAACGGAATATGGAATTCCATGCATGGATTAATCCTTACCGTGTAAAGACTTCATTGAAAAATCAACTCGCTCCGACACATATTTATCATGAACATCCGGAATGGTTTGTCACTTATGGCGATCAGATTTATTTCGATCCGGCGCTTCCCGAAAGCCGTGAGCATATCTGCAAGATTGTTTCCGATATTGTATCCCGCTACGATGTAGATGCTATCCACATGGACGACTATTTTTATCCTTATCCTATCAAGGGAGTCGATTTTCCGGATAATGCGAGCTTTGCCCGTTACGGAGGCGGTTTCAACAACAAGGCAGACTGGCGTCGTGGCAATGTAAACATTCTGATAAAGAAACTTCATGAAACCATTCGGGGCATAAAGCCGTGGGTGAAGTTCGGTATCAGTCCTTTCGGTATTTACCGTAATCAGAAAACAGATCCGTTGGGCAGCAATACAAATGGATTGCAGAACTATGATGATCTCTATGCCGACGTACTGCTTTGGGCACGTGAAGGATGGATTGACTATAATATTCCTCAGATTTATTGGGAAATAGGCCATAAGGCTGCCGATTATGCCACATTGGTTGACTGGTGGGCAAAGCATTCGGAAAACCGTCCGTTATTTATCGGCCAGGCAGTCATGAATACTGTTCAGCATGCCGATCCGAAGAATCCTTCTATCAACCAGCTTCCACGTAAAATGGCTTTGCAACGTTCTTATCAGACAATCGGTGGAAGTTGCCAATGGTATGCGGCAGCCGTAGTTGAGAACGCGGGAAAATATCGTGATGCCTTAGTACAGGAATACCATAAATATCCGGCTTTGATTCCGGTATTCGATTTTATGGACGATAAGGCTCCGGACAAAGTGCGCAAGATGAAAAAAGTATGGACAGAAGATGGCTATATACTTTTCTGGACTGCTCCAAAAGCGGATACTGAAATGGACAAAGCCGTCCAGTATGTAGTATACCGTTTCGGTTCCAAAGAAAAAGTGAATCTTGATGATCCGTCACGTATCGTGGCTATCACCCGAAATCCTTTCTACAAACTTCCGTATGAAACCGGTAAAACAAAATACCGTTATGTGGTAACAGCTCTCGACCGTATTCATAATGAGTCAAAATCGGTAAGTAAGAAGGTTAAACTATAAAAACTAAATGATGAATGAAGAATGAAGAATTACTATGCAGCGAAACAGCGCAGCAAAATTCTTCATTCTTCATTCATCATTTAATAAAATAATAGACCTGCAATTCCGCAGGCAATTATCATTAATATCGGATTGGTCTTGTATTTTCTGGTGCCGATAAAGGTTACCAGGAAGATGATGATGCTGATGATAAAAGAGTAGGTGTCTTCTTTGGGTGAACAGAAATTTTCCGTATTCATCAATACCAGTGCGGCGGAAGCCAATAATCCGACAACTGCCGGACGCAGTCCTGCAAAAATAGATTCTACTACGGGATGTTTCTGATATTTCAGAAAGAATTTGCTGATTGTCAGCATCAGTATGAAAGAAGGAAAAACAACTGCAAATGTAGCTACAATCGATCCCCATACACTGCCTGTAGATGTGAAACCTACATAAGTGGCCGCATTGATGCCGATAGGTCCCGGGGTCATCTGGCTGATGGCGACAATGTCTGTAAACTCTTGCGAAGTTACCCACCCATACCGGGTTACTACTTCGCCCTGTATCATCGAAAGCATGGCGTATCCTCCGCCAAAGCCGAAAAGTCCGATTTTAAAGAATGTATAAAATAACTGAAGATAAATCATTGCTTTTTAGTTTTGAGAGGTGAATTTTTAAGTTTTCCCCATAAGAAGCCTCCTACGCCGGCGGCAATGATAATCCAGATCGGGGAGAATCCCAACAACCAGATTAATGAGGCCGATACAACAGGAATCCATAAATTGTATCGGTTGATTTTAGCCGATCGGCCCATAGTGAAAGTCGGTGCGGCAATCAGTGCGACTACTGCGGGACGTATTCCTTTGAATATACGTTCTACGATCGGGTTGTCTTTGAAAGTATGGAAAAAGAGGGCGATGGCTAAAATGATAATAAACGAGGGCAGTATAGTCCCCAGTGCCGTGACAATACTTCCACGGATACCGCGCAACTTATATCCTATAAAGATTGAAATATTCACCGCCAGGATACCCGGAGCGGACTGAGAGATAGCAAGCAGGTCGATAAAATCCTCCTGTGCTATCCACTTCCGTTTGGTTACGATTTCATTCTCAATAAGTGGCACCATTGCATAACCTCCACCAATGGTGAAAGCACCTATTTTAAAAAAGATTCCAAATGATTCGAGATAAATGTTCATTCTTCTTTTTCTCCTCCTTCCTTATCGGACTTGTTTTCTTTTCCAGCCTTGCTGCCTTCCTTGTGGGGCTTCCCTTCTTTTCCGTATTGGCTGGGACTTACATTGAAGTGCTTCTTGAATACTTCACGGAAGTACTTTGCATCACTAAATCCTGTCATTTCTGCAATTTCTGTTATACTGTGTGTACCTTCTTTCAGTAATTTCACCGAACGTTTCAGACGGATCAGGCGAATGTAATCGCCCGGAGCCTGATCGGTCAATGCTCTGAGTTTATTGTAGAAACTGGTACGACTCATTCCCATCAGGTTGCAAAGCACGTCTACAGTGAGAGCCGGATTATCTATATTATCTTCTATATTTTTCCGGACATTGGCGATAAACTTCCAGTCGATATCCTGTGAGCAGTTGATGCATTCGTCTTCGTGATCATCCTCATCATCCATATCCAGACTGCCGTATTTGCTTCGCAGAAGGGCACGGTTCGTCAACAGATTGGAGATGTTAGCCTTCAGGATACCAATATTGAATGGCTTCACAATGTATTCGTCGGCACCAATTTCAAGGCCGGACAGAATATCCTTGTCATTATTCAGGGCTGTCAGCAAGATAACAGGAATATGCGATGTCTCAATATTGTTTTTGAGGGCCTTGCACAATTCGTCTCCTCTCATTTCCGGCATCATGATGTCCGAGATAACCAGTTCCGGTTTGTATTCCGGTATGATGGTCATAGCTTCCTTTCCGTTGCAGCAGTTCTGCACCGTATATTCTTCCGCCAGTGTTTGCGACAGATAGTTGCGCAGCTCATCGTTATCTTCTACGATCAGAATTCGCTGATGATTGGGATTCTGTTCTTTATGAACATTCTCGTAGATGCTGGCAGGCACGTTGGTGGTACTTGTTATCTCTTGCCGGCGCTTGCTTGGTGCTGCGAGATGTGCTTTATGGAAACGTTTGCTGTCTTTAGGGAACGATATCTTAATCACCGATCCCTGATTTTCCACACTCGACAGATTAATCTTGCCTTTATGCAACCGGACAAGTTTCCATACCAGCATCAGTCCGATACCACTTCCCGTCACTTTGGAGTTGATGGCATTGCTGCCACGGAAATGAAGTTTGAACAACTTCTTTTGTTCGCTGGCAGGAATACCAATTCCCGTATCCTTCACTTCTACACTCCACGAATCATTGCTTTCGGAAACGAAAATCTGTACGTTACCGTTTTCCGGTGTGTATTTTAATGCGTTCGAAATTATATTTTTCAGGATAGATTCCATCTTTTCCTTATCAAACCACACATTCATATACCGGAAATTGCTTTCATATGTAAAGTTGATATGCTTGATATTGGCGTAAGGCTGGAATGCGTTGAATATCTCAGTCATGAAGGTATTCAGTTCGTGTTCCGAAATATACAACTCCGAAGAGTATACATCCGCTCTTTCGAAATTGATCAGATTCGTCGTCAGGCGTAACAAGGCATTGACATTTCGTAGAGCGGTATTCATGTTGGCTATGCCTTCCTTGCTCAAAGCCTCTTTTTCACGCAAGTCTTCCAGAGGAGCTTTGATCAGTGTCAACGGAGTACGGATGTCATGTGCCGTATTGATGAAGAAGTGAATCTTCTCATCGGAAACTTTCCGTTGCTTTTTCATAATAAGAACGCGCAGTATGATGACAGCGATAAGAGAAATCAGAATGGCATACAGTACCATTGCCCAGGCGGTCAGCCAGAAAGGTTGGGCGATGATAATATCAATGCTCCTTTCTTCGAGCATGATTCGCTGGTCTTCATTCGAGATGGCCCGTACCCGCAAAACATATTTTCCCGGAGCAAGGTTGGTATAGCGAATCGTACTTTCATTGCCGGGCTTGCTCCATTCCTCGTAGAATCCTTCCAGTTTCCAGGAATAAAGGATGTTTGAAGGATAGTCGTAGTTGATAGAAGAAACCAGCAGTGAAAAGATATTCTGGTTATATTTTAATCTGAGCTCTTTGGTTTCGTTGATGTCCTTCTCTAGCGGTGAATTCTCGTCTCCCGGATATACCGTCTGATAGAACAGTTTGAAGTCACTGAAAATCATCTTAGAGGAGTAGGTTCTGGGCAGTTTCATGTCTTTGTTGAACTCTATGGCCCCGTCCGAACTACCGAAGATAAAGTTGTTGTTTTTGCGTAAAGTGCCGGACAGCGCATTGAAGTGCGTAGTCATCAGTCCCATTTCCTTAGTCCAGTTATAGAAGGTCTTTTGCTTGGGGTAGTAACTGGTCAGTCCGCTTTCCGTACTTAGCAGGATTTCGTTGTCTTCATCCGATAATATGGTGTAGATATTGTTGGATATCATGGCGCAGTTTCCTGTATAGTAATGGGTAAACAGTTTTGTCTGCGGATCATAAATCAAAACTCCCGATCCACTGGTGCCTATATACAGTGATCCCTTCTTTGTCTGATATAAGGAATAGATATAGGTCGATTCTACAGGTAGCTGGATACGTTCGAACTTTCCGGATTCTTTATCCAGAAGATGCAGTCCTGTTGCCGTACCTATCCACATGCTTTTGTCATCCTTTTCGATGATGGCAGTCACGGAGTGCAGTCCGTGATAGAGCCGGATGTCTTTGGTTTGTACATTGATGCGCTTCAGGTTATAATATCCCCCGGTCCATATGTAGCCATGAGAGTCTTTCCGGATATCGCGTATGTATTTATCCGGACGTATATCCTCACGGGCATACAAAGCCGGTGTAAAATAAGTTGTCTTTGATGTACGTTTGTCTATCTGATAAATCCCCGAGAAATATCCGCCTGCCCAGATGATGCCGGGAGATACTTCGCATAAGGTCGTAAATATATGGTTTTTACTATTCTGTACATTCTCAAACGTGCTGAGGTATGAATGCCATTTACCGGTTTTTGACTTCTGCAAGCTTATTCCGTTGTTGGTGCCGTACCATAAATCCCCTTCACTGTCTTCTATGATGGAGTTTACTTGGTCATTGATCAGGGATTGCTTGTTGCCGACAGAATGTTTGATCCATTTGTAGCTTGGATAACGATTGTTCTGCACGGTAATTCCAATCGGATAGTTTGCCATCCATATCCGGCCCTCTTCGTCTATATAGATATCATTGATACTGTTTCCGTTCATGCCATTGTAGCTGTTGTAGTCTGCTACAATAAATGGCTCGGTCTGATAAGTCTCAACGTTCATTTTATAGATACCTCCGCCATCGGTGGCGATCAGTAGTTCTTTGGCATTCAAGGGCTTAATTCGTGATATGCTGACGTCTTTCAGGCTGACTTCCGGTTGTGTGACCATTTTCGTTTTCATGTCGTAAACCATGATCCCCCGTTGAAAGGCACCGATGAACAACTTACGTATCTTGGGATCGAAGTGCAAGTCGTTGACTTGGATATTCACATTGTCCAGTTTGTCACAAGGAAGAAGTTGCAGTGTGTTGTCTTTCAGTTGCGCATGGTGAATTCCCACCTCCGTCCCAATGAAAAAATGGGATTCGTCGATTTGCTCAATGTCATTGATTGCTTCGCTGAGACTATTTTTAACTTGAGTGACCTGTCCCGTACAGGTATTGTAGAGAAAGATCGTTTCTTCGTTACACAGCCAGATATGATTGTTCCGGTCAATCCAACTGAAGCTGATCGGAGCCGGCAAATCCCGGAAATCCTCTATCGGCAATCTGTAAACGAGTTCGAAAGTGTCATGAATATGGTCATATCGGAAAATCTTGCCTTTCTTCCCGATTTCCCACAACGTTCCTTCCGGATCGATATATAACCAATTCAGATTTAACAGCGAATTCAGTTCTTTATCGCCGTCCATTAATTTATACCGTTTAAACTCTTTGCCGTTGTACCGGTCGATTCCTTCGTGTGTGAGGAACCACATATACCCAGCATTATCTTTCTGAATGTAATACACTCTCCGGTTGCTTAACCCGTCTTCTACTCCAAGATACTGATAGGTCTGGGCAATACAGGTCAGAGGAAACAATAATAATAGAAAAAGCCATTTTTTCATACAAATAGGACTTTTATAGGTTATTGAATCTTTAGTGAGGGGGAAAGTTTGACAAAATTAAGAAGATTTTTCGACACTACAAAATTTTGGGAGAAGATAACAACTCTCTCAAAGTGAAGTAAACAGGAGCTTTGGAGACTATTTGTATATCTTGTTTATTTCGGGAAATTAAGTTGTAAGATAAGGACTTTAGGTATGGAGAAGAAGGCAAAAATAAGAGGCTGTTACTTTATAATAATAACAGCCTCCGTTTTAATTATAGAAAGATTTTTTATTTAGTCTTTTCTTCTACCCATCTGCGTGCATTAACGAATGCTTCTATCCATGGAGTAATCTGATCGCTGTTCTTACGGTCAGCAGGATAGCAACCATTCTGCCACGGGAAGATAGCACGTTCGAGGTGAGGCATCATTGCCAGATGGCGACCGTCTGCGCTGGCAAGACCTGCGATAGAATAATCGGAGCCGTTCGGGTTGCCGGGGTATTCATCGTAGCTGTATTTTGCCACTACGTTATATTGGTCTTCATCGTAAGGCAGAGAGAACTTACCTTCTCCGTGAGCCACCCAGATACCCAGCTTGCTACCGCTCAATGAGCCGAACATTACACTGCGGTTGGTCGGGATTGTCAGGCCTACATAAGTCGATTCGAATTTATGTGAGTCGTTGTGCAGCATCTTACCTTTCTTTTCGTGTTCCGGATTGATGAGTCCCAGTTCCATCATCAACTGGCAACCGTTGCAGATACCCAGTGAAAGCGTATCTTCGCGTGCGTAGAATTTATCAAGTGCCTCTTTTGCTTTAGGATTGAACAAGAAACCTCCTGCCCATCCTTTGGCTGAACCGAGTACATCGGAGTTGGAGAATCCACCGCAGTAAACAATCATGTTTACATCTTCCAGTGTTTCGCGTCCGCTGATCAGGTCGGTCATTGTCACGTCTTTCACGTCAAAACCGGCAAGATAGAGTGAGTAAGCCATTTCACGTTCGCCGTTCGTGCCTTTTTCACGGATGATAGCGGCACGGATACCACTTGGAGTACGGCGATCCGGAGTAATGCCATATTGAGAGAGTTTACCTTTGAAGCCGGGCATGAAAGCGAATTCAACCGGTTGCATCTTATAGTTTTCGAAACGTTTCTTGGCGCAGCCGTTCATAGACTGTTTGCGGTCGAGCAGGTAAGAAGAAGAATACCATACATCACGCATATAGTCAACACCGAACTGATAAGTGGCGTCGCCCTTGGAAACCAGAATATGACGTTCGTCGGTCGGTTTACCCAATTTCACGAAGCCTACGCCGGCGTCTTCCAGAATCTTCTTCACTTCCTCTTTATGTTTGTCGCTGATCTGGATAACGATACCCGGATTTTCAGCAAACAGGATCTTGATGATATCCTGTTCCTTCATCTTGTCGAGGCTGATTTCCATACCGCCTTCAACGTTGGCGAAACACATTTCCAATAATGTGGTGATCAATCCACCTGCCGAGATATCATGTCCTGCCAGAATCAGTCCTTTGTTCACCAGTTCCTGTACGGCAAGGAAAGCATCGCGGAAGTATTCGGCATCCTGTACGCAAGGTACGTCGTCGCCTACTTTACCCAGAGATTGTGCAAAAGCGGAACCTCCGAGTTTCAGTTCGTCGAAGCTGAAATCGATGTGATAAAGAGTGGTCTTTTCGTTGTTCACCAATACCGGAGATACAACTTTCTTTACGTCGGATACTTCACCGCCGGCAGAAACAATCACTGTTCCCGGAGAAATCACTTTCTCGCCGTTCGGATATTTCTGTGTCATCGACAAAGAATCTTTCCCGGTAGGAACATTGATTTGCAGTGCGCAACAGAAGTCGCTCAATGCTTTTACGGCAGTGTAAAGACGGGCGTCTTCACCTTCCTGTGAGCGGCATGGCCACATCCAGTTGGCAGATAAAGAAATGCTGTCCATACCTTCTGCCATCGGAGCCCAGACAAGGTTGGTCAAAGCTTCGGATACGGAAAGGATAGAACCGGCAGCCGGATCAGCCAATGCAGCTTGCGGAGCATGACCGATAGAAGTAGCGATACCTTTTTCGCCACGATAGTCGAGTGCTACGACACCGCAGTCACTCAATGGCAGTTGAAGTTCGCCCTGGCATTGCTGGCGGGCCACTTTACCTGTTACCGAACGGTCTACCTTATTGGTCAGCCAGTCCTTACAAGCTACTGCTTCGAGTTGCAGCACATTGGTCAGGTATTCATGTAATTTCGACAATTCGTATTCCGGCATTTCATAATGGCGTTCTACGGTTTTGTCGATCATATAAGTCTTGGGAGATGAACCGAACATCTGCTCAACGGCAAGGTCGAACGGACGTACGCCGTCTGCCTGCTGGAAAGCAAAGCGATGGTCGCCGGTTGTCTCACCTACTACGTACATCGGAGCGCGTTCACGTTCGGCAATTTTGCGTACATGTTCGATGGCTTCTTCTTTGATCAGAAGTCCCATACGTTCCTGGCTCTCGTTGGCGATGATTTCTTTGGCGGACAATGTCTTGTCGCCGATCGGAAGTTTGTTCATGTCGATCAGACCACCACATTCTTCCACCAGTTCCGACAGACAGTTGACGTGACCTGCCGAACCGTGGTCGTGGATAGAAACAACCGGATTCACATCTTCTTCGCAGAGTGCACGCACTACGTTGTTGGCACGTTTCTGCATTTCCGCGTTGGCACGTTGTACGGCATTCAATTCGATACCGCTGCTGTAACGACCGGTATCTACAGAAGATACGGAACCGCCACCCAGTCCGATACGATAGTTGTCACCACCGATTACCACTACTTTATTTCCTGCTTCCGGAGTACCTTTGAGGCAGTCGCGTTGTGTGCCGTAACCTACACCGCCCGCAAGCATAATTACTTTGTCATAACCGTATACTTCCTTGTTTTCCGTATGCTCGAAAGTCAGCACTGAGCCGCAGATCAGCGGTTGGCCAAACTTGTTACCGAAGTCGGAAGCACCGTTGGATGCTTTGATCAGAATCTGTTCCGGAGTCTGGTACAGCCATTTGCGTACCGGAAGAATTTCCTCCCATTCGCGGCCTTCTTCTGTACGGGGATATGAGGTCATGTAGACAGCAGTACCTGCGATCGGCCATGAACCTTTACCACCACCCATACGGTCGCGGATTTCTCCACCTGTACCGGTAGATGCGCCGTTGAACGGTTCTACGGTGGTCGGGAAGTTATGAGTTTCCGCTTTCAGTGAGATAACGCTCTTGATATCTTTCACCTGGAAGAAGTCAGGTTTGGAATGATCTGCCGGGGCAAACTGTTCCACTACCGGACCTTCGGCGAAGGCTACGTTGTCTTTGTAAGCAGAGATGATTTTATTCGGGTTCTCCTGTGTGGTCTTTTTGATCATCTGGAACAGGGACGATTCCTGTTCTACGCCGTCGATGATGAAAGTTCCACCGAAGATTTTGTGGCGACAGTGTTCGGAGTTGATCTGTGCGAAACCGAAGACTTCAGAGTCAGTCAGTTTGCGTCCCAGGTCACTTTCTACCTTTTTCAGGTAGTCCATTTCTTCTTTCGAGAGAGCCAGACCTTCTTTTTCATTGTAGGCTTCGAGGTCTTCGATATAGATGATGGGTTCCGGTTGGCGGTTGGTGGTGAATACGTTTTGGTCGAGTCCTTTGTACATGCGTTGCAGCATCGGGTCGTAGTCGGCATTTTCATCTTTTACCGGGAAATATTCCTCGATGCGGAGAATGTCTTCAAGTCCCATGTTCTGGGTGATTTCTACTGCGTTTGTACTCCAAGGGGTAATCATTTCGCGGCGTGGACCAACGAAACAGCCTTTCAGGTTTTCTTCACTTTCCGTCACGGCTTCTCCAAAAAGCCAGCAGAGTTTATTACTTTCGTCCGGGGTGAGCTGATGGTTGCTCTCTACGGCAATCACGCTCTTGGAAGGGGTTCTGAAAAAAAGAATCATGTTTATTTTTTGATTTTACGATTTTTCTGTGGCGCAAAGATAAGCAATTTCGTTCGTCGCAGGAAAAAAATAGAGAATAAATTCCTTTATCTTATTTAATATGTTTGTTTTCCATCTGCGTTTTACTTGTTATCGCTATATATAGTGATTCTTGTGTGGAAAAAACGTTAATATCCTATCCTCGTCTCATAAAAAAGTGCGATATTTGCGGCATGATTCAGATTGAGACAATATTCGATATAATAGTTAAAGGCTTTATTATTGGCGTTGTTGTGTCCGCACCTCTCGGCCCGGTGGGAGTTCTCTGCATTCAGAGAACGCTGAATAAAGGTCGTTGGTATGGATTTGTGACAGGTTTGGGAGCCTCTTTAAGCGACATAGCATATGCTCTGTTGACAGGTTATGGTATGAGCTTTGTGTTTGATTATATTAACAAGAATATTTTCTATTTGCAGTTGCTGGGCAGCATAATGCTGCTTCTTTTCGGAATCTACACCTTTCGCAGCAATCCGGTGCAGTCCATTCGCCCGGCTTCGTCCAACAAAGGTTCTTATTTCCACAATTTCATCACCGCCTTTTTCGTTACGCTATCCAATCCCCTGATTATATTCCTTTTCATCGGTCTTTTTGCCCGTTTTGCCTTTGTGCAGCCGGGAGTCGTGGTGTTCGAGGAAATTACAGGGTATCTTGCCATCGCTTCCGGAGCGTTGGTGTGGTGGCTTGGAATCACTTATTTTGTGAATAAGGTACGTACAAAGTTCAATCTGCGGGGTATCTGGATATTGAACCGTGTCATCGGAAGCATTGTGATGCTGGTGTCCGTGGCAGGGCTGATCTATACGTTGCTGGGAGAATCACTTTATTAAGAAAAAAACTATGAATCAGATAGCACAAAAGCTTAAAGAGAAGAATATTGCCGAATACCTTATATATATGTGGCAAGAAGAAGACCTGATTCGCGCTAATCATTGTGAGATGGAAGAGATGGAGGCTAATGTAATTGCCCGCTATCCGGAAGACCAGCGTCCTGCCATGAGAGAATGGTACGGCAATCTGATCACGATGATGAGCGAGGAAGGGGTACGCGAAAAAGGCCATTTGCAGATCAATAAGAATATCATAATCAATCTGACGGAACTTCATAATTTACTGTCTTCTTCTCCTAAATTCCCTTTCTACAGTGCCGCTTATTTCAAGGCGTTGCCCTTTATAGTAGAATTGCGGAACAAAGGGGGTAAAAAAGAGGAACCGGAACTGGAGACTTGCTTTGAGGCACTGTATGGTGTATTCCTGCTCCGTCTGCAAAAGAAAACGATCAGCGATGGTACGCTGAAAGCGATTGAAGCGATCAGCAGCTTTCTTTCCATGCTGGCAAACTATTATGATAAAGACCGGAAAGGTGAATTAAAACTTGATGAATAAATGAGAATTTTAGTGACGGGTGCCAATGGTCAGCTTGGCAACGAAATGCAGGTACTTGCAAAAGAGAATCCGCAACACACGTATTATTTTACAGATGTCCGGGAACTCGATATTTGTAACAAAGAGGCAGTGTGGGCTTACATCAGTGAGAAACGGATTGAGATGATTGTAAACTGCGCGGCTTATACGGCTGTGGATAAGGCGGAAGATGATCCGGAACTGGCATATAAACTGAATTGTGAGGCACCGAAAGAGTTGGCACGTGCTGCACAGTTTCATGACGCTGCAATGATTCAGGTTTCTACAGATTATGTTTTTGACGGCACCGCCCATACTCCTTATACAGAAGAATGCGATCCATGTCCGAATTCGGTATATGGCACCACAAAGCTCGAAGGGGAATATGCTGTATTGAATAATTGTGAGAAATCGGCAGTGATCCGTACCGCATGGCTTTATTCTACATTCGGCAATAACTTTGTGAAGACAATGATCCGGTTAGGTAAAGAGCGTGACAGTCTGGGAGTTGTTTTCGATCAGATAGGCACTCCGACTTATGCCAATGATCTGGCACGCGCTATCTATACTATTATCAATAAAGGAATCGTTCGTGGAGTCTATCATTTCAGCAACGAAGGCGTTTGCTCCTGGTACGATTTCACGGTAGCGATCCATCGCCTGGCAGGAATAACCTCGTGCAAAGTGAAACCGCTGCATACAGCCGAATATCCGGCAAAAGCGAACCGTCCTGCTTATTCCGTACTTGATAAAACAAAAATAAAAACAACGTTCGGCATCGAAATTCCTCATTGGGAGGAGAGCTTGGACGAATGGATGAAGAAAATGAATTAAATTCATTCTTCATTTAAAAAAATATAAACGTATGGCAGATAATACAGAAATACAGAGACGGCGAACATTCGCCATTATTGCGCATCCGGATGCCGGTAAGACTTCTTTGACCGAGAAACTATTGCTTTTTGGTGGTCAGATTCAGGTAGCCGGTGCGGTAAAGAGTAATAAAATCAAGAAAACGGCTACTTCTGACTGGATGGAAATCGAGAAGCAGCGTGGTATCTCGGTGACAACTTCCGTGATGGAATTTGACTATCGGGACTACAAGATCAATATCCTCGATACTCCGGGCCACCAGGACTTTGCCGAAGACACATACCGTACGCTGACAGCTGTAGACAGCGTTATCATCGTAGTAGACGGTGCAAAGGGTGTGGAAACACAAACCCGTAAATTGATGGAAGTGTGCCGCATGAGAAAAACTCCGGTGATTATCTTCGTCAACAAAATGGACCGTGAGGGAAAAGACCCGTTTGATTTGCTGGATGAGCTGGAAGAAGAACTGATGATTCAGGTACGTCCGTTGTCATGGCCTATCGAACAAGGAGCCCGTTTCAAAGGAGTCTATAATATTTATGAGAATAAACTGGACTTGTACCAGCCTTCCAAGCAGGTGGTGACAGAGAAGGTGGCAGTTGATATTCATACGGAAGAACTGGATCAGCAGATCGGTAAACCGTTGGCAGATAAGTTGCGTGGTGACCTCGAGCTGATTGAAGGCGTTTATCCCGAACTGGATGTAGAATCTTATCTGGCAGGAGATTGTGCACCTGTATTCTTTGGTTCTGCCCTGAATAATTTTGGTGTGCAGGAATTGTTGAATTGCTTTGTGGAGATTGCTCCCAGTCCTCGTCCCGTACAGGCGGAAGAGCGTGAAGTGAAGCCGGATGAACCGAAATTTACCGGATTCATCTTTAAGATTACTGCCAATATCGACCCGAATCACCGTTCGTGCGTAGCTTTCTGTAAGATATGTTCGGGTAAATTTGTGCGTAATGCACCCTATCAGCATGTCCGCCATGGCAAGACCATGCGTTTTTCATCGCCTACCCAGTTTATGGCACAGCGGAAGACGACCATTGACGAAGCCTATGCAGGAGATATTATCGGCTTGCCGGATAATGGCACTTTTAAGATCGGAGATACACTGACAGAAGGAGAATTGCTCCATTTCCGCGGATTGCCCAGCTTCTCGCCGGAGATGTTCAAGTATATTGAGAATGCCGATCCGATGAAGCAGAAACAGTTGGCAAAAGGTATCGACCAGCTGATGGATGAAGGTGTGGCGCAGTTGTTTGTCAATCAGTTCAACGGTCGCAAGATTATCGGTACAGTCGGACAGTTGCAGTTTGAGGTCATCCAATATCGTCTGCTGAACGAGTATAATGCTTCTTGCCGTTGGGAACCGGTAAGTTTGTACAAGGCTTGTTGGGTAGAAAGCGATGATCCTGCTGAACTGGAAGCTTTCAAAAAACGTAAATACCAATATATGGCGAAGGACAGGGAAGGACGCGATGTGTTCCTTGCCGATTCGGGCTATGTGCTTCAGATGGCACAAATGGATTTCAAGCATATTAAATTCCACTTCACAAGTGAATTTTAGTCTGCTTGATGGAATTTAACAGAAATAATTGGTAAAAGGGGAAGAATTATGTTACTTGTAAATAAGGGAAGGAGAAATGAATACAACATTTTGGGAGAAAATCCAGCAGGGGGATGAAGAAGCATTCCGGCAACTCTACAGTGAATATTCGGATTTACTTTACGGATATGGGATGAAGATTGTCGGTGACGATGACCTGGTGACTGAATCCATTCAGTCATTATTCGTTTATCTGTATGAGAAGAGGCAGAGTTGTTCCGAGCCTCAGTCCGTATCAGCTTACCTGTGTGTGGCACTGAAGCGCATGCTGCTGAATGAGTTGAAGAAAACTGCTAATGGCGTATTCACATCATTGGACGAAGTCAATTCAAGCGAATATAGATTCGATTTGGAGATAGATATAGAAACAGCGATTGTCCGTTCCGAACTAGAAAGAGAGCAGCTGGAAGTGCTGCAGAAAGAAATAAATGGCTTGACAAAGCAGCAGAGAGAGGTATTGTACCTGAAGTATTATAAAAAACTGGATTCGGACGAAATAGCCGAAGTGATGGGACTGACTTCCCGTACTGTTTACAATACTACCCACATGGCAATATCCAGACTGAGAGAGCGATTGAGTAAGTCTTTCTTATTGACTGTAGCTGCTAATTTATGGATTTTTAATTGAGGTGAGGATATGGAGAATAGGAAAGAACTTCTGGAACAATATATGGAGGACGGTAAACTCCCTCTGAAAGGTGAGTTGTTTGTACGGAAGTCTGTAGTTGGTGGGAAGTTAGAAGAATTTCGTGAAAAAAAACGTGCGGATGCATTAACAAGCAGACAGAACACTGTGGGAGGACAGAAATGGATACTCCGCAGGAGTAATCGTGTCTATTGGGGAATAGCGGCTATGTTTATTCTTCTTTTTGGAACAGGTACCTGTTATTTTGCTTCAGAAGAGAAGATTACGTCTGAAGCGGTAGCTGTCGATTACAGGCTACCGGATGGTAGTTCTGTGAAACTGATGCAAAACTCAACTTTGTCTTATAACAAAGTGAGCTGGCTTTGGGGGCGTAAACTGAATCTGCTCGGATCGGCCTTCTTCGATGTGACTTCGGGCAAGACGTTTACTGTACGAACAGAAGCCGGAGATGTTACAGTGTTAGGTACAAAATTTTTGGTTGAGCAGGAAGGAAAAACGATCACCGTCAATTGTGAAGAGGGAAGTGTCAAAGTGGAAACACCGATTGGCGAGCAGACATTGAAGGCAGGCGAAAGTGTACGCTGTGATGAAAATGAGATCGGCCCTGTTCAGGAAAAAGAAGAACTGCCCGAAGTGCTCGGTTATGAAGATGATCCGCTGGTCAATGTAGTAGCGGATATTCAGCATATATTTGATGTGGAAGTGGTAGGGTGTGAAAAATATAATGAACTGTACTATAACGGAACCATCCTGACGAAAGATCTGCATGAAACATTGAAAAGAGTATTTGGTTCTTTGGGAATCAGTTATCAGTTGAATGGGCAGAAAGTCATTTTGGAATAGACGGAGCGAAAAAAAACTTCCATTTAAAAACGCCCTTCAGAGTACTCTGAAGGGCGTTTTTAAATTAAATCTGTTTTTTCTTTTATTTTTCTTGGTAAAAAAGGAAAGAAAGCTCCTCTTATAAATATAAGGAACGATTTATAAACAGACAATAGTTAGTAGGTGGATGAACTGTCAATGATCAGACAGAATGTGAAGGGGACTGAATTAATAATTAGGTTAAGAATTAAATTGCTTAAGAGGACATGTCTCATGGAAAAAACGAAGAATGATGCCAATTAGTCTTTCAAGAAAGCAATAGCGAACGAATTGGCGGATTATTAAGTGAGTTTAATTTTATTGTTTTCCAAATGCGGGAGAAAACCGGAGGGGTTTCTCCCGCATTGCTGTTGAAAAATATGCAGGCTTTAATCTGCCGGTTTTCTTCTTCCTGCTGTCAGCGCGGCAATGATATACCTTCCCGGAGCTTCTATTTTATTCCAGTTGGTGTTTGACAGCAATTTCCATACGGAGGTTCCCTTTTTTCCATAATCAGACAAGCGCAGAATGCTTTGCATCTCTTTGAGGTTGCTGACCTTATGGTACTTTGTGAAGAAAAATGATGCATTGTTCTTCACCTCAGGTGATGTAATATCCTTCTTTGTAGATTTTGGAGAGCAGTCTGATTAACAGGTATGAAGCTTTGATGCCAAATTTGGCTTCCAGCAGTTCGGGTACATCTTCTTCAAAGAAGTTGGATGTCAAGGGGAAATAAGGTATCCCCGTATATTCTAGGCTCATATTATGTATATATTTATTTGTTGATGTTATACGTTTGCTTTCCATTCCAGCAGATTCTCAATCATAAATCTTCTCCACGCATGTTGTTCCATGTTCCAGTAAACGATTGATTCCTGTTCCTGTGTGATGCGGTATATCCGATGGAAGAATTTTTCATATCCTACCAGCGTTCCTTGTTCCAGGCAGGAAGTTCCGTCTTGCTTGTGGAAAGCAATCATGGCATGTCCGTGTTGCCGGATGGATCTGGAGTGTCCATGAATAATGATTCCTTTGAAAAACAGCTGCAGGTACAAAGTAAAGTAGTCATTTTTTCCTTCGGCGATGCCATTTCTTTTGTGCAGTTCCTCTTTGCTGATAAACTCTTCATTCTGTTGATTTACATTGAGTTTGCATCTCTTGCAAGCATCGCATTCTGATGGTTGCATTTTTTCCTTTTCGGGGGATGATTTTTTCCTCATGTTAACTAATTTATATATATTAAAAAAACAAAATGTTAATTAAAGCTATACCAACGATGGGGGGACTTATAAAAAGCGATGTTTTTTTGTTCTTTGCCAAATGGTATTATATATAAAATAACTAGTGATGCAAATGATGAGTAAAAATGGATTTAGCCGGTGTGGGGAACTGTACATCGGTCGTTTGCGAAAGGAGGGGCGCTATTCTACGGCGCATGTTTATCAGAATGCCCTTCTTTCTTTTACCAAGTTTTGTGGAGGGTATAGTGTGTCGTTCAGGCAAGTGACGCGTGAGCGTTTGCGGCGTTATGAGCAGCATCTTTACGAATGTGGCTTGAAGCCAAATACGATTTCTACGTATATGCGTATGCTGCGTAGTGTTTACAACCATGGGGTAGAGGCGGGGAGTGCGCCTTATGTCCCGTATCTGTTTCGCGATGTTTATACGGGAGTGGACGTACGGCAGAAAAGGGCTTTACCTATGTCGGAGTTGCATAAGCTTCTGTATGACGACCCTCAATCGGAGCGTTTACGTCGTACGCAGTCTATTGCTACCCTGATGTTCCAGTTTTGTGGGATGTCTTTCGCTGATTTGGCGCATCTGGAAAAATCGGCTTTGGACAGTGGTGTGCTGCGCTATAATCGTATCAAAACGAAGACTCCTATCAGTGTTGAGGTATTGGATAGTGCTAAGGAGATGCTGGACCAGCTTCGGAACAGGCAGGAGTCCCGTCCGAATTGCCCGGATTATCTGTTCGGGATTCTTCGCGGTGATAAAAAACGGAAAGATGAGCGTGCTTATCGTGAATATCAGTCTGCTCTCCGGAAGTTCAATTATTGCCTGAAGGGGTTAGCGAAGGCTCTGCACTTGAAATCTCCCGTCACGTCTTACACGCTTCGTCATTCGTGGGCCACTACTGCCAAGTATCGCGGGGTTCCTATCGAGATGATCAGTGAGTCACTGGGACATAAATCGATCAAGACGACGCAGATTTACCTGAAAGGGTTTGAGTTGAAAGATCGGACGGAAGTAAATCGAAGAATTAATCTTACGCTAAAAAATGTTGTTTAGATAGGATGAAATGATTTAAACTGTTGATATACAGTGTTTGTCTGTGTGTGTTACTTCTTAGGTAACGGAATGATTTATGGCGCAAAGATGGACATATTTATGAAAATACGCAAACAAAAATGAAATTATTTTCGGAAAATGAATCAAATGCAGGCATAACTGGCGAATATTGCAATATTCGTGTTATGTCTTTTTTTTATTCTAATTTTTGAAAAACACCTTCACATCTGCTCTATTTCCAAGATAATAGTCATCTTCTCATAGTTTCGTTGAAAAAAGTTCCCTGTTTTGCTTGCCCTCTGTTTGTGAGTTACCTAAGAAGTAACGGAAAAACATGGGGTAAAAAAACATGATTTTAAGAAAAGAGAAATCACTTAATGCTGGGCCTATTTATGGGACAGGGGAAGGCGTAGCACACTCAAAACGCTGGTATGTAGCTTTGGTTCGGATGCACCATGAAAAGAAGGTTTCCGAACGTCTGGACAAGATGGGAATCGAGAATTTCATTCCTGTTCAACAAGAACTCCACCAATGGAGCGACCGTCGTAAGATGATCACCTCTGTTTTACTTCCGATGATGGTCTTTGTACATGTAGACCCAAAGGAACGCATGGAAGTTCTGAGTTTTTCTACTGTCAGCCGTTACATGGTGATGCGCGGTGAGAGTAGTCCTGCTGTAATTCCTGACGAGCAGATGGCTCGTTTCCGTTTCATGCTTGATTATTCCACGGAATCAGTTAGCATGAACAGTTCCCCTTTGGCTCGTGGCGAACAGGTCCGTGTGATCAAAGGTCCTCTGACCGGATTAGTTGGTGAACTGGTTAATGTGGATGGTAAAAGTAAGATTGCCGTTCGTTTGAATATGCTGGGGTGTGCATGTGTAGATATGCCTATCGGGTATGTTGAACCTGTAAAAACCGTAGTCTGACGAGTCTGGATCATATTTCTATAATGGAATTACAGGATAAAATAATTCATCTTCATAATTTGGCTCATCGTTTACTTCACATCGAATGTTCCGGCAGTTATTTGTATGCCGATGACTTATCCCAATTAAATAAAGATATCCACGATGAAATGAATGAATTATATCCTCTGCGTGGCAACACATTGGAGCAAGATGCTTCTTTATGTCTTGCCCTGCTGTTGGGATATAGTGTAAGTATGTATGCCGGTTGGGAAGATGATTTGAAAAGGGACAATATTCTTGCCCGTTCTTTGGAGCTTCTGACAAGTCTTCCTCCTTCACCTTTGAAAGATGATTTGCTTACAGTTTGCAAAGAGTATTCAACCGTATAAAAATGGAGTAGAAAAATGAAAGTACCTAAAATTATAGCAGAAATAGGTTGTAATCACAAAGGTGATATGACAATTGCAAAAGAGATGATATTGACTGCTGCTAGTTATTGTAAGGCAGATATCGTTAAGTTTCAGAAGAGATCTGTTCGAGAGTTGTTGACTTCTGAGGAATATAATGCTCCGCATCCTCATCCGGAGAATTCATATGGTAGAACGTATGGAGAACATCGTGAGTTTTTGGAATTTACGTTAGAGCAACATCGACAATTACAGGAATGGTGCACGGAATTTGGTATAGAATATTCGACTTCTGTGTGGGATGTGACTTCAGCAAAAGAGATTTGTACATTACATCCATCCTTGATTAAAGTCCCTTCAGCTTGTAATTTGAATAAAAGGTTGTTGGAGTATTTATGTGATAATTATGAAGGCGAAATTCATCTCTCATTTGGCATGACTTTGCGAGAAGAAGAAGAAAATATAGTTTCATTTTTTGAAAATAAAGGCCGCAATAAAGATTTAGTCATTTATGCTTGTACTTCTGGTTATCCTGTGCCTTTTGAAGATATTTGCTTATTGGAAATATCACGCATAAATAAGGTATTTGGTAAACGTGTGAAAAGTGTAGGTTTTTCAGGTCATCATTTAGGGATAGCAGTGGATTCTGCTGCAGTTGCATTAGGAGCTGAATGGATTGAACGGCATTTTACTCTTGATAGAACTTGGAAAGGTACAGATCACGCTGCTTCTCTGGAACCGGATGGTTTAAGAAAACTAGGTCGTGATTGCCGTGCAATTGCAAAGGCTTTGGTTTATAAACAGCAAGATATTTTGGAGATTGAAAAAGTACAAAGAGATAAATTGAAAAAAAATCAGGTGAAATGGTAATTATAGAACGTTAAAGTACCTGATAATGGTTTGGACTTATTGAAGTTATACATGCAGGTCAGGCATAAAAGTTTTTCTAATTTTTTTGTCCCTAGGTTATTTCTATATTCATTCTTATTAAGTTTTAATTGTAATTGATGTTGGCAAGGTTGTCTTATTTCATTATGTTTTTGTTTTCTTTTATATCTTCATTGTTGCTGATTGGAATAAAGTAGAACGGAAAAAACATGTTTGATATGGGGATTAATGCTTTCATCATTATCTATTAAAGTTAATATCAGATTGATTATTTTGTGTAAATTATAAAATATGAAAACAGTTGCGTTTGTTCCTGTACGGGGAGGGAGTAAATCCATTCCTTTGAAAAATATAAAATTATTTTGTGGTAAACCTTTAGTTTATTGGAGTGTATCGGCTTTACAACATACAGCTGCCATAGATGAAATTATTGTTGCAACGGATTCTAGACAAATAGAGCAAGTAGTTACTTCTTTTTGTTTTTCAAAGGTGAAAATTTATCATCGTTCGTCTGAAAATGCATGTGATACGGCTAGTACTGAGAGTGTAATGTTGGAATATATTCAATATGCTAAACTTGATGATAATGACATCTTTGTACTGGTGCAAGCTACCTCTCCATTGACTGAGACAATTCATATTCAAGAAGCTTTGGAATTATATTTTAGTCGTAAGTATGATTCAATATTGACTTGTGTCCGTAGCTATCGTTTTTTTTGGAATGAAGATGGTACTTCAAGAAATTATGATTATAAGAATCGTCCACGAAGGCAGAATTTTGCTGGTGAATTAATGGAAAATGGAGCTTTGTATATTAATAGTGTGCGAAATATAGTTTCTCTCAGAAACCGTTTAAGTGGTAAAATCGGGTTGTATGTTATGCCTGAGTACACTGCAACAGAAATCGATGAGCCTGATGATTGGATTATCTTGGAACACTTAATGCAAAGGCATATGCTTTCTAGGTCTGCAAACGGTAAAAAGAAAATTAAACTGTTTTTATCAGATGTTGATGGGGTGTTGACAGATGGAGGTATGTATTATTCAGAGAAAGGAGATGAATTGAAAAAATTCAATACTCGTGATGGGATGGCTTTTCGGTTACTTCATGAAAAAGGTATAAAGACAGGTATAATAACTTCAGAAAATACGCAAATAGTGGAGAGTCGTGCAAGAAAACTAAAAGTAGATTACTTGTATCAAAGTAAATGTGAAGGAGGTAAATTGTTAGCTGCCAAAGAGATTTGTGAACAAGAAGGAATTACACTAAATGAAGTGGCTTATATAGGCGATGACATTAATTGTTATGAATTGTTGTCTAATGTAGGGATGGCTGCTTGCCCACTAAATGCAATGGAACAAATTAAAAATATTCCATCTGTAAACGTATTGATGAATAAAGGTGGAGATGGGGTAGTACGTGAATTTGCTGAAATGATATTAAATTATAATATGTAGGTTAATTACTGTTTGGATACTTGGAAGTAGTCTTATTTTTTTGGCCAAAATCTTGTCCTAATTTATGTGTCTTGAAAGTTCCTTTGTCATGATGAAATTTGGCTCAAGGACATTAGGCTCAGACTTCGGGGATTTGAGTTAGTAGCACAGTATCTTCATTCTATGAAGTCTGAATTTGGAATTCATCTAAAATAATAAGGTGAATATAAATATAGAGAAAAGGGAAAAGATAGGTCTACGGATAAGATTAATAATAGTCTCGAATAGTAAATAGTCAAAGGTTTGTAAATGTTGGTTTATTTCACTGTTGATGATGCCTTCTACATCTCAAAATAAACAGATTGCTAAAAATACGATCGTCCTGTATCTTCGTATGGTTCTAACCTTAGGGGTGGGATTATATACTGTTAGGATGGTATTAAAAATATTAGGTGTAGAAGATTATGGAATATATAATGTAGTAGGCGGCACCGTTTCTCTATTATCGTTTGTTGTCAATTCGATGGCATCTGCTTCTCAGAGATATCTTTCTTTTGAGTTAGGTAGTGGAGACCATGGTGCATTAAAAGGTATTTTTAATTTATCAGTATATGCATATATAGGAGTTGCTTTTTTAGCGTTGATAATATGTGAAACCATCGGATTATGGTTTTTGAATACTCAAATGACAATATCCAGCGAAAGAATATCTGCTGCTAATTGGGTATATCAATCAGCTATTTTTTCTTTTATAGTGTCTATTCTTGCTACTCCTTATATATCGGCTATTTTTTCTAATGAAAAAATGACGGTGTATGGCTACGTCGCTATAATTGAAGTTTCATTGAAATTATTTGTTGTATATTTATTGGGAATAATCTATTATGATAAATTGAAAATGTATGCTTTACTGATGTTCTTTTCACAAGTTACTATTAGCAGTTTTTATGTTTTTTATAGCAGAAAGCACTTTAAGGAATGTCGGTTATCTTTTTATTGGGATAAGTTAAAAATGGAAGAGATTCTCTCGTTTTCAATGTGGAGTATGATGGGGACTTTGGCGGGCGCTATGAGAAGTCAAGGTTTGAATGTGTTAATCAATCTTTTTTTTAATCCAGCTATAAATGCCGCTCGAGGTATTGCCTTTCAAATGCAAGCCGCAGTGAATGGCTTGAGGGTGAATTTCTATAATGCTGTATCTCCCCGAGTTACTAAATTGTATTCTTCTGAGCATCATGAAGAAATGATGGATTTAGTGTTTATGAGTTCTAAGCTGGCATTTTTTTTGATTATGTTTTTTTCTATTCCCATGCTAATAGAAACTCCTTATATACTACACTTATGGTTAGGAACAGTTCCTGAATATAGCATTTTGTTTACGCGTTTGGTTATCATAGAATTAACTATTGACATATTCAATAATCCTTTGGATAATGCTTTAGGTGCTTCCGGACGAGTTCGTCAATTTCAAATATGGGTAAGCTCTTTGTTGCTTTTGATTGTTCCATTGTCGTATTTAGCATTAAAAGTTGCAGAATATCCAGAGATACCTTTTGTTATTTCCATGCTTGTTTCAATACTTTGCTTTTTTCCTAGGTTGTACTTTGTTCGCAAATTTATAGCATTACCTGTGCGTCAGTACTTATGGAAAGTTGTTTTTGTCAGTTATCGTGTCTTAATAATAGCTTCATTGCCACCATTAATATGTTATGTAATGATGGAGGATGACTTTTATCGTTTAATCGTAGTATGTATTACATCTTGCATTTCTTCTGCTCTATGTATTTATTGGTTAGGATTGAATTTGATAGAACGGAATTATGTAAAGAAATATGTGCTTAAATTGCCTTTTATAAAATCATTGTAATTTCTTATGGCAAATCTTTTTTTTGTTCATACTCCTCTCGAATTATTAATAGCACAGCAAATTATCAATCAGGAAAAGCTGACTGATAATGTAATGTTGTGTGGCTATGTAGGAGGTAATAAGCATTTTCTTGATATTTATCGTTTGACTATCATTTCATCTATGTGGATGGAAAGAGTTCTTATGCCGGATGTTGCAGGATGGGCTGCAATAGAAAAACGTCATTTATTAAAAACGGCACTACGTGCATTCCGAAGATATAAAGAAATATGTTCTCTATTAAAGGTATATCGAATTGATACTTTATTTCTAGGTGATATGAATAATTTTTCCTGTAAATTTGGGGCAAAGTTATTTAAGAAAAAAGGATATAGGATTGTCTTTTTTGAGGAGGGGGCAAGTCATTATAATTTTCATATTCATCCGAGAAAGGGTGGTTATTTATTGAATAAATTATTAGCAATCTTTTTCGATTGTTTTTATTATTTGCCTATTTATCATTTTCGTTTTGCTACTTATTGCTTTTTGAAAGATTTACCATTTTCAGAATTACCGATTGACCTTCGTTATAGCGTGGTACCATATTATCATGAGGATTTTGATAAGCAAATACGTATAGAAAGATTGTTTTCTAATGATTTGATACAATTTTTGGATAGTGAGGTTTCCAAATTTTCAGATATAGAAAGTAGTATTTTGTTTATGTCTCAGAATATTTATGAGTCGTTAGGTAATCTGAATTTGTATTTACAGGTTGTTGAAGGCTATTTTTCGACATTGGATAGTACTTCGATTTTATTTATCAAATTTCATCCTCGTGAACAAGAAGAAGAGCGAAAGGCAGTAATCAGGATAGCGGAAAAATATCATTTAGCTTTTCATATATTGTCTGCTCAGATGAATATACCAGTCGAGTACTATTTACAATATATGAAATTTAAGGAAATTGTGACGTTCTTTTCTTCCACAGCTATGTATAATGGTTATCTTTTTCCAGAGATGAAGTTTACTTTTTTGTTGCGTCCTTTCTATGATTTATGTAAAATATGTAATGAGAAGAATATTTCTCAATTAGAGAATCTTTTGTCCTTATTGGATTCTTGTCAGAATAAACAAAAAATAAATGCCTAAAAGAATAATTTATCATATTGGTGATATAAGCCGTCCCGGGGGGATGGAACGTATTATTGTTTTGAAAGCGAACTGGTTGGCTGAACATGGTTATCAAGTGACAATGCTCTCAATGAGTAGTTTGGTGGAATCTTTTTTCCCTCTGTCATCTAAAGTCAAAATGGAAGCTTTGGATGTTTTTCAAGGGAGTGTATATGATGAGAAACGTAATTTGTGGGGGGCCTTGAAAAGTGTGTACTATAGTATAAGAAGCCGGATAGATCATAAGAGGAAAGTCGAAAAATACTTAGAGTCACATTCTTGTGATTATTTCATAACATTGGTAAATAGAGGCTTTATTCCCAAACTAAAGGATGGTAGCAAGAAGTATTTTGAGATACATTTTTCAAGTCAGGCAAAAATCGAATTTCATCAGTTGAATTCGTTTTTCTACAATTTGGTTTACGACTTGGGAATGTATTATCAGGAACGCATTTGTAGACGCTATGATAAATTTATAGTTCTAACGGAGAAAGATAGATTAATGCGAGGTAATATACCTAACATGATTGTGATTCCTAATTTTATAACTATCGAGTCGTCGGATTCTATGCCTGTTGCAGAATCTCGAAAAGTCATTGCTGTGGGACGCCTTTCTATAGAAAAGGGATTTGATTATTTATTTCAGGCATGGGCTATGGTATCTTCTAAATATCCTGACTGGAGTTTGGAAATTTATGGGTACGGCTATGGACGCGAGGAATATTATAATGAGTTAATTCAAAAAAATGGAGTAGAAGAATCTGTGAAGATTTGTGCTCCGGTAAAAGACATTCGAAATAAATATTTAGATTCTGCTTTTTATGTCATGTCTTCCCGGTATGAAGGGTTCCCGTTAACTTTAGGAGAAGCAATGTCGTGCGGTCTTCCTTGTGTCTCGTATAATTGTAACTGTGGTCCTAGTGAAATCATTCGTCATAGTGAAGATGGAATACTGGTTGATGAAGTGGGAGATATAAAAGGATTGTCAGATGCGATGCTGTATCTAATTGAACATCCGAAAAAGCGTGTTGAAATGGGAGAAAAAGCTAAAGAGAATATAAAACGTTTTTCTATAGACCATGTGATGAAAAAATGGGAGGATATATTACGATGAAACCAAGTGTTGTTTTTCTTCAGGAGCAGTTACGGGCAGCTGCCGGAACGGAGCGCATATCAACAGGTGTGATGAATGAATTGGCTGATAGGGGGTATCAAGTGGTTATTGTGTTATTTGGAACGGATAAAACTTCCGCTTTTCCTCTTAATGATAAGATAAAAATATTGCTAATAGGTATTCCTTTTGAAAATAAGTATAAGCTGAAAGCTGCCTTTTACTTAAAAAAGATCATAAATGAGATAAAGCCGGATTATGTAATAAACGTGGCGGTTCCTATGATGCAAGTGTCTTTTTTAGCCAAATGTTTGGGAATGAAAGGTAAGGTTGTTACTTGGGATCATTTTACTTTGTTTGCCGGTTCTCAATGGGGTGTTTTCTTTCGGATATTTAGTGCATTTGTTTCACACCAAACGATTGTTTTAACAGAACAAGATCGAAATAGCTATCCAAGGTTACTGAGGAAAAAGATTAGAGTAATTGGAAATTTTGTCATGGATGCAAAATTTAAGTCTAATCTTATGAGTAAGAAAGTACTTAGTGTAGGACGCTTAGTACATACCAAAGGATTTGATATTCTTTTGGATATATGGGGAGATATCTCTAAAAGGCATAGTGATTGGATTCTTCAAATAGTAGGTTCCGGAGAAGAAAAGGAAAACTTACGAAAGAAAATAGAGGAGTTACATTTGGAAGAAAATGTGCAAATGATTCCGACTGTGAAAAATATTGAAGATTATTATATAGATGCGTCTATATATGTTTCTGCAGCACGCCTTGAACCGTGGGGATTGGTTCTTGCTGAAGCTAAATCTTTTGGCTTGCCCATTGTTTGTTTTGATTGTCCGCATGGACCGAAAAATATTGTTCGTGATGGAATGGACGGAAATTTAATAGCTTTGAATGATTGTAATGAAATGAAAGAAAAGATATTACTATTAATGGATGATCTGGAATTGCGTAGAAAATATGGAGAAGCTGCTAGGAAAGATTTTGAATGTCGTTTTTCTAAGAGGGCGATATTTAATAAATGGACTGAACTTTTGAAATAGTAATTAGAAATTTATTAGTGTTTATACGATATAGAAATCAGTATGATCTTGAAAATAATATCATTATTATTATATCCTATAATGCCTTTTGGGGCATTTCTTTTGTCGATGAAATATTTTTCGAAATTTTATGGATACTGCATTTTTATTTTATTTGGCATATATCTAAACATGTGTGTAATATTTCGTCCACAAGATGATATATATAGATATGTTGAGGGATATAATAGACTTTTAAGTGGAACAGATTGGTTAGGAAAAATCGATCTATATTATTGGGGAAGTGCTATGCTGTTTTCTTATTTTAATTTATCTGCTATTTATGTATACATATTTTGGTCTATTATTTATTATACGGCTATGTATTTATGTCTTCGTGAATTAATAAAGTATATAAATAATAATATAATTTCAATTCTATTCTTATTAAGTTCTGTTTTTTTTATATCAGCATTTCATTTTAGTGTACTGCGCTTTTTCACTGCATCCTTTTGGTTTATTTTTTTTGTGAAGAAAATAGCATGCAGTAGGAAGGTAAATTGTTATATGTGTTTACTGTTGATTTGTCCATTGATTCATTATATGTATTATGTTCCTGTTATTGCTTATTATATATATCATTTCTTTAGGCCTAAAATAAAGCTGTTATTAATACTTTTTATTATAACATATTTCTTCTCTTTCTTTGATTATATCGATGTTTTAAAGTATTGTGGGGTAAATGTATTTAGCTCTAGTTCGTATTTAAGTGAAGCTAGAAATGAATCAATGAATAGTTCTTATAATTTAGGAAAATATTTATATTTACCAATGTATCTTTCTTTGCTATGGTTGTTATATATTCAGTATCGTAGAAGGAAGAAACTGAGTTCCATAAACTATAATTTATTATGTTTGGCTTTATGGGGACTAATTGTTTTGAATTTGGTATCAGCTTCTTGGGATTTTACTGTACGTTTCAGGTTAATAGCTGAATGGCTATGTATTTATCCTATTGCATATTACTATCAATGTACGCGAGATGTACATTATAATAATTTTATATTCTTATTTCCATTTTGTTTTTTGTTAAGTAATTGGGACTTTTTATTTGTAACAGGTCCAAAGTACTTCAATTATTCAGATGTTTTCTTTTCAAATATTTATTCTGTTTGGAACTATTGTTCTAATGCCTTGAATAACATTTAAAAAAACAATTAAATTGATATGATAACAGTTTTTACTCCTACTTATAACCGTGGGTATATTATAAAACAACTTTATGATAGTTTGATATTACAAAGTTATAAAGATTTTGAATGGTTAGTAATAGATGATGGAAGTACGGATGATACGGAGGAACTTTTTAAATCCTTTATTGCGGAACAAAAATTAAATATTCATTATTTAAAGATTGAAAACGGAGGAAAGCATCGTGCTATTAATAAAGGTGTCATATTAGCTCAAGGGAAATATTTTTTCATTGTAGATAGTGACGATTATTTACATAATAATGCACTTGAACGAATATATTTTTATACTAAACAGATTGAAGATGATAAAACCTTTGCAGGAGTTTGTGGATTGAAAATATATCCGAATGGGAGAAAGGTAGGAGGTGAAGCCAATTATAAAATTTTGGATACAGATTCTATTAGTTTTCGTGAGAAATATCGTGTAAAAGGTGATATGGCTGAGGTCTTTGAAACAGATATTCTTAAGAATTACCCATTTCCTGAATTTGAAAATGAGAAGTTTATTTCCGAAGGGATTGTTTGGAGTCGAATTGCACATAAGTACAAACTTAGATATTTTAATGAGCCAATATATATATGTGATTATTTAGAAGATGGGTTAACGAGATCTATCAGAAAATATCATCGTAATAGTCCTAAGGGCACAATGCTTTTTTATAATGAAATGATTCGGCAAAAAAGAAATGGTCTGAAAAAACGCTTGATCGCTGCTGTCAATTATTGGCGTTATACTATAAAGTATAAAGGAGAGAGAGCAGGAGAGCTGGCGCCTATTGGTTGGAGTTATTGTTGCTATCCTTTGGGCTTGTTATTCTATTATATGGATATTCGAAAAAAGTGAGAGTCTTATTTATTGTTCCTTCATTGAAAAATGCAGGTCCTGTTATTGTTGTCTATGATTTAGTTCATTTATTGATAAAGCGTGGGCACAAATGTTGTGTTTGCTATTTTGATAAAGTAGAAGAACTTAGTTTTAATTGTGATGTCGTACAGATTTCGATGAGACAAAAGATAAACTTTAGCGATTATGATATTGTACATACACATGGTTATCGTCCTCAGCTTTATGTTTTCTTGCATAAATCATGGAATAAGAGTAGTACAAGGTTTGTAACTACAATGCATAATTATTTGTTTAGTGACTTTGGCTATACTTATGGAAAAATCAGAGGGCTAATTTATGGTACATTATATCTCTTAGTGAATTTACGAGCTGATAAAATAGTCGCTTTAAGTAAGGACGCACAGCATTATTACTCAAGATTTTTGCCTTCTTGTAAATTGACCTATGCTTATAATACACGAGTTTGTGATTTTTCGAAAAAATTGTCCACAGAGGAAGAACGTGAATTGTTAGCCTTCCGGGGCGAAAGCGCACGGCTGGTCGGGACCAGCTGTGCGCTTTCGCCCCTGAAGGGCTTGGATTTGATAATCCAAGCCCTTCAGGAACTTCCACAAACAAAATTTTGTATTATTGGGGATGGTAAAATAAAAAATGATTTAATACAACTATCTGTAAAACTAAAAGTTAGTGACCGTGTGCTTTTTCTAGGTTATAAGAAAGATGCGTATAAATATTTACCTTATTTTGATGTCTATGCTATCCCTAGTCATAGTGAAGGTTTTCCTTTGGCAATGCTTGAAGCGGCAGCCTATGGGAAATCGATTGTTGCATCTAATCTTAGTGTGTTTAAGGAAATATTTACTGGTGATGAAATCTCAATATTCGATTTGAACGATGAGAAAAGTGTACCAAATGCAATAGAACGTGCTTTCTTGGAAAAAGAGAAACTATCCCGTAATGCTAAGCTAAAATATGGAAATGTTTATTCTCCCGACAATTTTGTCAGTCGGTATCTAGCTATATATACTAAGCTCCTTCTCGAATAAAGTCTGATTTATATAATGGAAAAATTTAGTGTTTTAATGTCTGTTTACGCACGTGAGCAGAGTACTTATTTAGAAGAAGCACTTCGTAGCGTGTTTGAACAAACTGTGCCGCCTTCTGAGGTGGTGTTGGTAAAAGATGGTCCCTTGACTACAGAATTGGAAACCGTCATTGCTAGTTTTGCAGAGCGTTATAAGAGTTTAAAAATTGTTGCTTTGGCAAAGAATATGGGATTGGGCAATGCGCTTAATGTGGGTCTATCTGCATGTACCTATAGGTTGGTGGCACGTATGGATAGTGATGATTTATCATTGCCTAATCGGTTTGAAACTCAATTGAAAGCATTCGAAAAGGATCTGGAAGTATCTGTTGTTGGAGGATGGATTTCTGAATTTGAAAATAATCCGAAACAAATAATCTCCTATCGGAAAGTTCCTGAATTTGATTGTGAGATAAAACATTTTTTTTTATCAAAATGTCCTGTAAATCATATGACTGTTATGTTTCGTAAAGAAGATATTCTTAAAGTTGGTGGATATCAGCATTTTTACTTATTGGAAGACTATTGGCTATGGACAAGAATGATTAATGAAGGCTGTAAATTTTATAATATACAAAATATCTTGGTTAATGTACGTGGCGGAGCTGCTATGGCTGCAAGACGCGGGGGATGGAAGTATGTTAAAAGTGAAATAAAACTTCAATGGCAGATATGGAAAATGGGACTAATTGGAGTGTATGCATTTTCTAGAAATATTTTCGTTCGTTTTTCTATTCATATGATGCCAAGTAGCTTACGATGTTTCTTTTATAAGAAAGTATTGAGGTAATAGTTCTGAAAGATGAAGAATAACTGCATACTAACATTATTTACTGTTACCAATATATGAATATTACATTTATCATATTAGCTTTTGTAATTTCTGCTTATATTGCCAGGCTTATTATTCCACGTATATTGTTGATTTCCTTTCGAAAAAAACTTTTTGATATTCCGGATGCGCGTAAGTTACATAAAAGCGCAATTCCGCGTTTAGGTGGAGTTTCTTTCTTTCCAACAATATTACTTTCCTGCTGTGCGGTTTTGGTACTTCGTACTTTGACTGGATATAGCGTTTCTGCTTTACAAGCTACCTATATTTTGCCTGAGTTTTTAGCTTTAGTTTGTGGAATGGTACTTTTGTATTTGACAGGTATTGCGGATGATCTTGTGGGAGTTCGTTATCGCCAGAAGTTTGTGGTTCAAATTATTTGTGCCAGTTTATTTCCTCTTGCCGGACTCTGGATTAATGATTTCTATGGTTTGTTTGGCTGTGGTACTCTTTCTGTTTGGTTTGGATTTCCTTTTACTGTACTAACTGTTGTTTTTATCACTAATGCGATTAATCTTATTGATGGAATTGATGGGCTTGCTTCAGGCTTAAGCAGTGTTGCTCTCATGGTTTTGGGCTTTTTATTTATCGAGAAAGGGTTATGGATTTATAGTATGCTTGCATTTAGTACCTTGGGAGTATTGATTCCTTTCTTCTATTATAATGTTTTTGGTAGTGCTGAACATGCCCGAAAGATATTTATGGGGGATACAGGGAGTTTGACTTTAGGATATATATTAAGTTTTTTAGCAATAAAATATAGTCAGAATACGGATTTGATTCCTACGACACAAGGTGACATAGTGATTGCTTTTAGTACTTTGATTATCCCCTCATTTGATGTAATTCGGGTCGTTATGGTTCGCATTTGTAATAAAAGAAATCCTTTTGAGCCAGACAAAAATCATATTCATCATAAGTTTCTGGCGATGGGATTTAATGCCCGTCAGACAATGATTCTAATTTTATTGATATCATGTATATTTAGTGGAATTAATATTCTCCTGGTTTCATACATGAATAATACATTGATTCTATTAGGAGATGTTGTAGTATGGATGGGCCTTAATTTATGGTGGAGTAGAGTGAGAGATACGAAGTGTCGAAAATAGAGAATAGCATATGAAAACTATATAATGAATTAAACAGATATTTTTAAATGATGATTATGAAAAAAGTGAATAGATGGATGGGGTTGTTATTGCTGCTTTGTCTACTTGCAGCATGTCAATCTTACAAAAAAGTACCTTATTTACAAGATGCGGAAGTGGTGTTGTATGGAGTTCAGAACGAACAGTTGTATGATGCAAAGATCATGCCTAAAGACTTGTTGACGATTGTGGTGTCATGTACAAGTCCGGAGTTGGCGGCCCCTTTTAATCTGACAGTTGCCACGCAAAATAATATTGCTTTGAATTATACCACCACTCAACCTGCTTTACAACAATATTTGGTGGATAATGAAGGTAAGATAAATTTCCCGGTTTTGGGTGAATTGCATGTGGGAGGATTAACCAAGAAGGGCACTGAACAAATGATTGTAGAGAAACTGAAGCCTTATATAAAGGAAACTCCTATTGTAACCGTACGAATGGTGAATTATAAAATTTCAGTTATTGGAGAAGTCGCCCGCCCCGGTACCTTTACTATCTCGAACGAAAAAGTGAACTTGCTGGAAGCATTGGCCATGGCAGGTGATATGACTGTATATGGATTGCGTAATGACATAAAATTAATAAGAGAGGATGCTAACGGTAAACAGGAGATTATTCCGTTGGACTTAAATAAGGCTGAGACAATCCTTTCTCCCTATTATTGGCTGCAACAGAATGATATAGTCTATGTAACACCTAACAAAGCTAAAGCACGTAACTCTGATATCGGAAGTAGTACTAGTTTGTGGTTCTCTGCCACCTCTATTTTGATATCCATTGCCAGTCTATTATATAATATCTTAAGATAACATTCGTAACAATGAAAGAGGAACTAACAAACGAAAAACTGCGCGAAGCAGATGATAAAGAAATAGATATTCAGGAATTGCTTTTTAAATATCTGATTCACTGGCCTTGGTTTGTAGGGGCAGTGATAGTATGTTTGATTTCTGCTTATATTTACTTATATGTTGCTACTCCTGTATATAACATTTCTGCTACAGTCCTGATCAAAGATGATAAGAAAGGAGGAAGTTCAAACAATGTAGCCGGATTGGATGAATTGGGGCTTAGTGGATTGATCACTTCTTCGCAAAGTATAGACAATGAAATAGAAGTGTTGCGTTCTAAAACTCTGGTGAAAGAAGTAGTCAACTACTTAAATTTATATGTTACTTACCAGGATGACGATCAAATTCCTTCGAAAGAGTTGTATAAGACATCTCCTGTACAGGTTAATATGACTCCACAAGAAGCGGAAAAATTGAAAACAAAGGTCGTTATTGAAATGGTACTGCACCCACAAGGAAGTTTGGATGTAAATGTGAAAATGGAGGATAAAGAAATTCAAAAGCATTTTGAAAAACTGCCTGCCATCCTTCCTACTAATCAGGGAACACTTTCTTTCTTTCAGACTACGGATTCTATATCTTCGAAGAAAAATGAAGAAGTGGGTTCTCCTGTTCAAGATATGCGACATATCACAGCTACCATTAGCCAGCCTATGAATGTAGCCAGAAGATATTGCGAGAATCTATCTATTGAACCTACCTCGAAGACTACCTCTGTAGTAACGGTCTCTTTAAAAAACTCCAGTTTGCAGCGCGGGCAGGATTTTATCAACCAGCTGCTCGAGATGTACAATCGTAATACCAACAATGACAAGAATGAAATAGCGCAGAAAACGGCTGAGTTTATCGATGAGCGAATTGGCATTATTTCAAAAGAGCTGGGAAGTACGGAAGCGGATCTGGAGACTTTTAAACGTGATGCGGGAATCACAGATTTGAGTAGTGATGCACAGATCGCTCTGACCGGTAATGCTGAATATGAAAAGAAACAGGTTGAAAATCGTACGCAAATTAGCTTAGTGGAAGATTTGAAGAAATATTTAGGTCATAATGAATATGAGATATTGCCCAGCAATGTTGGTCTGAAAGATATTACTCTTGCCGCACAGATTGACCGATACAATGAAATGCTTATTGAACGTAAACGCCTGCTTCGTACTTCCACCGAGAATAATCCGGCCATCATCAATCTGGATACCAGTATTCGTGCCACGAAAGCGAATGTTCAGGCTACTTTGGAAGGTACATTACAAGGATTGTTTATCACTAAAGCTGATCTTGATCGGGAAGCCAAACGTTATATGCGTCGTATCAGTGATGCTCCGGGGCAAGAGCGTCAGTATGTGAGTATAGCCCGTCAGCAGGAAATAAAGGCGGGATTGTACTTGATGTTGTTGCAAAAGCGTGAGGAAAATGCCATTATGCTGGCTGCTACTGCGAACAATGCGAAGATTATAGATGATGCTATCGCCGATGTTATTCCTGTATCTCCTAAACGAAGCATTATTTATTTGGCTGCATTGTGTTTAGGTATTGCGATACCTGTTGTTGTTATTTATATGATTGATCTGACGAAGTTCAAGATCGAAGGTCGTGCTGATGTGGAAAAACTGACTAGTGTTCCGATTGCGGGGGATATCCCTTTGACGGATGAAAAGAATACAAAGGAGGGTTCTATTGCTGTATTCGAGAATCAGAATAACCTGATGAGCGAAACTTTCCGTAACATTCGAACGAATATCCAGTTTATGCTTCAGAATAATAAGAAAGTAATCCTCGTGACTTCAACAGTGAGTGGTGAAGGTAAATCGTTCACTTCGGCCAACTTGGCTATCAGTCTTTCTTTATTGGGAAAGAAGGTGGTGATTGTAGGTCTTGATATTCGCAAACCGGGACTGAATAAAGTTTTTAATCTTTCGAGCAAGGAGAAGGGGATTACTCAATATCTGGCAAATCCGGAAATGGACTTGATGAGTTTGGTACAGTTATCTGATGTGAATAGGAATCTGTATATTCTTCCGGGTGGAACCGTTCCTCCCAATCCTACGGAGCTATTGGCACGGGATGGACTGGACAAGGCTATTGAGATTTTGAAGAAGAATTTTGATTATGTCATCCTTGATACTGCTCCTATCGGTATGGTAACGGATACTTTATTGATTGGTCGTGTGGCGGATTTATCAGCGTATGTATGCCGTGCCGATTATACGCATAAAGCGGAATACACACTGATTAATGAGTTGTTCCATGAACAGAAGTTGCCTAATCTTTGTACCATTATTAATGGCGTAGACCTGAAGAAGAGAAAATATGGTTACTACTATGGCTATGGCAAGTATGGCAAGCATTATGGCTATGGTAAACGTTATGGATACGGATATGGTTATGGCCAAGAAAAGTAAGTTCGTTTTGAGTAATTAAGCATTATTTTCTGGAAATTTGCTGATAAAGGCTTTACTTTATGATACTAACTGAAGAGAAATGAAAACATTACCGGAATATATCACATTATTACAAAGCTATATGCAACAAAATGCATCTAAGTATGGCATCTTGCGTATGGGGATATTTGGTTCTGTAGCTCGTAACGAGCATACAGATGTTAGTGATGTTGACGTTTATGTGGAAGGGCAACTTCATGGATTCTTTGCTTTGGCTGGTATAAAGCAGGATTTGGAAGAACTGTTAGGTTGCAAAGTCGATATTGTTCGCTTGCGAGACAAGATGGATTCATTTCTACGTGAAAAAATACTAAAGGAGGGCATTTATGTATGACACTCTGATTGCTTATCATACCTTGGAGCTGATACGGGACTCTTTCTTGTTGAGTGACAGTGGTATGATGAAATTTATCGTATTTGCGATGAGGATATTTTACAGCTGCACCAAGTAATAACACGGATAATGACTTACAAAGTCTTAAATAACTCTTATTACAACTCCTTATATTCCTCTACACAAGAGTAGCAGGGGCACTCCTTAAGAGGATTCAAATCACGATGCCCCACTATCAGCGCTTTTGGAAAATATTTCTTTAGCTCACGGAGCAGAGCTAACAACGATCCCCGTTGCTCTAGCGTACGTGTATCCTTAGTCCGTCCGTCAGCATCCAGTCCTCCTTCATAACAGATTCCTATAGAATGTGCGTTATGATTCCGGCAATGTGCTCCTACCTTTTCTAACGGTCGTCCCGGATGTATTTCTCCATCACGTGTGATGTAGAAATGATAACCAATATCACGGAATCCCCGATGTCGGATGTGATCCTGTCGGCAAGCCTCCGCCGAGAGGGATTTTCCCTCCGGCGTGGCACTGCAATGAATGATAATCAGTGTGATGGTCCGCATAAGTTTACATACAGCTTTGTACTCCTATCAAACCACCTACGGCAGTAGCGACAGTGATGATTACTTTGATAATGAAACTCCATACGGATCGTGATGATGAATTACTCATAGGTTTTGATTTTAAATGAAAAAAAATATTGATTTTTAATGAGTCTTTAGCCGTGATAAGCTAAAGACTTTGCCAGTGTTCAGGTTATGACTTAAACAGTCGGGTCCGGTGCTTCTTCGTCTCCTTCGTCCGGATTAGGTTTCGGATCGGGAGTGTTGCCTGACCCGGAACCTCCTCCGGGCGTTGTCGGTTTCTGATACTCCGCCTGCTGTTTCAGCTGGCTGTCGAGCTTCAGATTGGTTGTTGATAAGTTTCCTGTGGCACGTGCTTTGAGCCGCATACCTGTGATGTTCTTCTCCAGCGAGAACTCTTCCAGCGTTTCGGCAGCCTTGCTGCGGATTCCTACACCGAAGATGGCTAGATCATCAATTTTCACACTTTTGCCGTCGAGCAGCAGTTCCTTGATGCAGTCCACCATATCAGTGAGCACGCCTTTGATCACCCCACTGGAATACGGTGAATTGTGTTTCGACATGTGTTCCGCAAGTTTGGCAAGGTCGAATGTCTCGTCGCTTACCGCCCGGGCGAACCATTTGCCCGCATTCAAGCCTTTCTTCTGTTGGTTCTGATAAATTTTGTAACGAATCATAAAATAATAATTTTAAAGAGTTAAACATACTTTCGTGAGGATTTCTCCCTTTCGATGACACAAAGATAGTATGCTGTAACTCGGAAAAATCGGTTGTGTACAGTGACAGTCGGTAATGTGCAATTGTTGTCAGTTATAGTCTGTTATTCCCTGATAAAACGTAGGTAATGTGAATATATTTTGTTACTTTTGTGACTGTAAAACAGAAACTTATTTGTCATGATAGAATTCAAAATACGTGCTTATGGTCGTATGGAACTGGCACAGCTTTATTCTCCCGAACTTACCGGCATTGCCGCTTACCGCAAAATGAATAAATGGATTGTTCGCTGCCCCGGTCTTCAGGAACGTTTGCTCGATCTGGGCTATCAGCCGCAGCACCGTTCTTACACTCCGCTGGAGGTAAGGGTGATAGTGGATGCGTTGGGAGAACCCTAGCTAAAGCTATGCTTTACGACTTCTAAAGCTAAGCTTTATGGGTTCTAAAGCTTAGCTTTAGCTAATACAAAACGCTATACTCTGATTTTCATAAAATAACGATAAAAGACGATGTTATCAACAGGTACAGTAGGTACACTTTTCCGGCCCTTCCCTAACACACGCACACGCGTGCGTGCGCGTAAGTACCTTTACCGTCAAGATTGACAATCAGTCCCTGTTTTACCAGTCGTTTCAGCCAGGTGAGGGCAGTGTTGGGCTTGATTCCCATAGTCGTAGCCTGCTCCACTAACTGTGCACGGGTAAATTGGATACCCAGTGCCTCAAAGAATGCGTCACGGTCGGCATTGGCCCTATGGCTGACTTCTGAAGGAGGAAGGAAAGACAAGATATGCGTGGCATGCTGATAGAGTGGTTTCACAAGGTTCAGCACAGCCTTAAAATCTTCGGGAGTGATTGTCATATCCCAACGGGTAATGATACCGTCTTTGATATTATCAGCAGCGATTTCCTTGTCCGGTGTAAGCAGGGGGTGAGAAGATGCCTGGTATTGATACGGCTGAGGATTTTCAAGAGCACGAAGCATGGCCACTACTGACATGATACGGCAGATGTTGACAGCCATTCGGGCGATGGAACTGTTCATTTCTCTGCCATTGGCAATCGTTGACCGGGTGAACAGTTCGGAAAAGAGATCATTGAACTCCTGTTTCTGTTCATCCGTGAGCCGGAGTGTGTGGAGACCATGTTCCTTGAGTAAGTTCAATAGCTTGTTCCATTCCAGACCAATGGCGGTGAAGATGGCTTCCAAGTCTATTTCGTTTTCGTCAAACTGATTGATCCATTGATAGATACCGTGCATATAATAGAACAGCTGGCGTGAAAAAAGTCCGTTCTCTACTGAAGGAATGAGTGGTTTCACCTGTGCGGGTGTCCCCGAAAGCAGGAGAGAGAGGTAACTTTTCTTGTTTTCCCGGTACTCCTGATTGGTACGTCGGTTGTATGCTAACCAGTCATGGTCGAATGCTCTGCGAAGCGTCTCACTCCAGTGACCGTATTCCGAACCGATGGCGGTAGAGATCGTATCCGCCTCGGTTTCGCAGATGAGGCCTGTTCCGTTGTTATCCATAATATTTTGAAGGATACCGGTACCGGTATTGTTGCCGGAAATGAGGAACATTCTGTTTAAAGGCATTTCGGGGATTTCCGCTTTGGCACGCTCTTTGCCCATCATTTCGTAGGCGACTTTTGCCTTTTTGTAGGCATTCATCTCTTTTTCCACTTGTTGGCGGATATCATCGTGGATAGGCATAACGAGCAGGCGGATGAGTGATAGTACTCCCTTGCCCGAGGCTGCCGGAGCTACAATGAAGGATTGCATACAGGGCGATTGGTATTTGCCGGCATAATGACATCTCACGTATCGTTCCATGGTGGCGCCCAGAGCAGTCAATGCTCCGAGCAAGAGTACGTCTTTTTGAGTGACGGTAGTGCCATAACTTATGATGCGCAGCAGTAGCTTCGGCCAGTCTTCTAAGGTGAAAGTGGGTAATGGGTGATGCGGGTCGCTGCCTTCCAGCAGTTCTTCTGATTCACTCTTTTCTTCTTCCACCTTATTATACACGTGCGCGTGTGTGGAAAAATTGTGCGGTGAACTTTCTGTACCTACTGTACCCGTCCGGTTGTTCATAACTTCCTTCCGGGCTTCCTTGCAGATTTTTACTCCTGTCGATTCAGCGAGGTGAAAGGCCGTTCCGAGATGTATTGCTCCCTGCTGTTTCGTGAGTGCATTGGAAAACATTCGTTCGGCATGGGCGGATTGATACTTGGCGGAAATCCGGCACAGGCGATGAAAAAACTCCCGTCCTGCTTCACCACAGTCCGTTGCGATGGCGAATGCTAATTGTACATACTCGGCGTAAGTGGGTGCAATGTCGGCACCTGCTGTTTCAACTGCTTCGGTGAGGAGGCGTAAGGATTCAATATCGGTCATTTTTTTTATTGATAATGGATAATTGATAGTTCATCGTTGATTATTCAAGATGGATCGTTTAATATTCTCTGAATAGTGCTTGTGGGTCATGGCTGAGGAAGCAGGCTCTTACGATGTCTTTGCCGGAGGTGTCTACGGCTTTTTGAACTGTTTCGATGGAGCTATTCATTTCTGATCCGTAGGTCATTTCTACGTATTGCATTGCCCAGTTCATGCTCTCTCTTACGTTCCGGCTCTGATCGTCTGTGTACAGCTTGCTGTAAGGTACGAATGTTTTCACACCCCGGCTGCTGGGACTGATAAATGCGAGTACAGGGCGGAGGAAAGGATCGTCGAACAGTGTACGACGCATTTCTACGGCTTTCTGATAGGAGTCGAGGTTATCTATATCTACCACAACGAGGCCGGACGGTGATGTGAAGAATTTACTACTTCGGCGGCTGAATATGCCGCATGGGGTTACGTAGGGGAGTAAAGAGACTTTTGCCATTCGCAGGTCTCCGGTACTGCGTACCTGTGTGGTCAGTACTTTGAGATTTTCATTGCAGGTGATCATCTGATATACTTGCTCTACTGAGACTTCGCAGAAGGGAGTGAGTGTGGCGGGGGTAACGGTTTGTCCTTGTTCGTTCCTGATGGGAGCAATCGGGGGCATGAAATAAGACATTCTGAAAAAGTTTTGCATAGAATACTTCTATTAGGGCGTTTAATAAATGACTTTGACTTTCAAAGCATGGTGCGAAAGTAAGACAAATAAAATAAGTCGAGTTCAGATATGTCTGAAGTAGTGTGAAAATGTTTAATATATAAGACGTGTTTTTAACTAATAATAAGAAAAATGGAAAATAAAATTGTGCATCCTAAACTCGGTGAGTTTATTGAAGAGGTGCTTAAAGTAGCGCATGTGAATCTTTCAAAAATGTGTCATGAGATACATATGGGACCTGCTACTTACCAAAAGGTAAAAAAGGGGAAGAAAAAGATCTGATTCATTATGAGCGTATTCTTGAATATTATTATAGGACTCGCACCGAAGAAGAGTTTTTGGAGAAAGTGAATGAGTGGGCAAAACTTTATATTCGGTGCAAGAAGGGGCAGGATGATATTTGATATCTTACGATTTATACTTTTTTATTCCTCTCTTAATTTGTTTTATCACAAATATTTGGTATTTTCGGACGCTTTTTGGACAAACGACTTGAATTACTAATAGTTTATTATATGGAAAATATCGAAACAGCGATCCTGCTGATGGTGGTCGGCATGGCTACCGTATTTGTTATTCTGCTGATTGTGATTTATTTAGGTAAGTTACTGATTACTCTTGTCAACAAGTATGCTCCCGAAGAAGTGGTTCCTGCGAAGAAGGAAGCGCTACAAGGTCCTGCGCCTATTCCGGGTAATATAATGGCGGCTATCACAGCAGCTGTGAATGTGGTGACATTAGGAAAAGGAAAGATTACAAAAGTAGAAAAGTTATAAACCTATCAAAAGTATATCATAGAAAAACATGAAAAGAGAAGTTAAGTTTAGTCTGGTTTTCCGAGATATGTGGCAATCTGCCGGAAAATATGTACCTCGTGTAGACCAACTCGTAAAGGTAGCTCCTGCCATCATTGAAATGGGCTGTTTCGCCCGTGTAGAAACAAATGGCGGAGGTTTTGAACAAGTGAATTTATTGTTTGGTGAAAACCCGAATAGAGCCGTGCGCGAATGGACGAAGCCGTTCCACGAAGCCGGCATACAGACACACATGCTCGACCGTGCATTGAACGGACTCCGTATGAGCCCCGTTCCGGCAGACGTCCGCAAGTTGTTCTACAAAGTAAAGAAAGCACAAGGCACAGATATCACCCGTACATTCTGCGGATTGAACGACGTACGCAATATCGCTCCTTCCATCACGTATGCCAAAGAGGCAGGCATGATCTCACAGTGTTCACTCTGCATCACCCATTCGCCGATCCACACGGTAGAGTACTACACCAATATGGCGTTAGAACTTATCAAGCTGGGGGCGGACGAGATTTGCATCAAAGACATGGCAGGTATCGGCCGCCCCGTTTCATTGGGCAAGATCGTGGCCAATATCAAAGCGGCACATCCTGAAATTCCTATTCAGTATCATAGTCATGCCGGTCCCGGTTTCAACATGGCAAGCATCCTCGAAGTATGCGAAGCCGGTTGCGACTACATTGACGTAGGTATGGAACCGCTTTCATGGGGTACGGGACACGCCGATCTTCTCAGCGTACAGGCTATGCTGAAAGATGCCGGATATCAGGTACCGGAAATCAATATGGAAGCCTACATGAAAGTGCGTGCGCTGATTCAGGAATTTATGGATGACTTCCTTGGCTTGTATATCAGCCCAAAGAACCGTCTGATGAACTCGCTGCTGATCGGTCCGGGACTTCCTGGCGGTATGATGGGTAGTCTGATGGCTGACCTCGAATCGAATCTGGAATCTATCAACAAGTATAAAGCCAAACATAACCTGCCGTTTATGACACAGGATCAGTTGCTGATCAAGCTATTCAACGAAGTGGCGTATGTATGGCCCCGCGTCGGTTATCCTCCATTGGTAACTCCGTTCAGCCAGTACGTGAAGAACCTTGCCATGATGAATGTGATGGCAATGGAAAAAGGCAAGGAACGCTGGGGAATGATTGCCGACGATATCTGGGATATGCTGCTGGGTAAAGCAGGACGCCTGCCGGGTACACTGGCTCCCGAAATCATCGAGAAAGCCGAACGTGAAGGACGTAAATTCTTCGAAGGTAATCCGCAGGACAATTACCCCGACTCACTCGACAAGTATCGCAAGCTGATGAAGGAAAACAAATGGGAAGTGGGAGAGGACGACGAAGAACTCTTCGAATATGCCATGCATCCGGCTCAGTATGAGGCTTACAAGAGTGGAAAAGCGAAGGAAGACTTCCTGGCAGACGTGGTAAAACGTCGTGCCGAGAAAGATAAATCGCCGGAAGAAGATGCAAAACCAAAAACACTGACTGTACAGGTGGACGGACAGGCTTATCGTGTGACAGTAGCTTATGGTGATGCCGAACTGCCTGCTGCACCTGTGGCTGCGGCTCCGGCAGGGGAAGGTCAGGATGTCCTTTCTCCATTGGAAGGTAAATTCTTCTTGGTGAAGAATGCGCAGGAAGCTGCCTTGAAAGTAGGTGATGCGGTAAAAGAGGGTGATGTGCTTTGCTATGTGGAAGCTATGAAGACTTACAACGCCATCCGTGCTGAATTTAGCGGTACGGTAACTGCCATCTGCGCCAATCCGGGAGACACTGTTTCAGAAGATGATGTATTAATGAAGATAGGATAATGAACGAGATATTTGAGAACTTATATGACATGACTGCGTTCAGCAATATCATTGCCGAACCGCAGTTCCTGATAATGTATGCCATCGCGTTCGTCCTGCTTTATCTGGGTATCAAGAAACAGTACGAACCGCTGCTGCTTGTTCCGATTGCTTTCGGTGTGTTGCTTGCCAACTTCCCCGGAGGAGATATGGGAGTGATACAGGCAGATGAGAATGGTATGGTGATGATAAACGGTGTGATGAAGAATATCTGGGAAATGCCTTTGCATGACATTGCGCATGAACTGGGAATTATGAACTTCATCTATTATATGCTGATCAAGACCGGTTTCCTGCCTCCGATCATCTTTATGGGGGTCGGTGCGTTGACGGACTTCGGACCGATGTTGCGTAATCTGCATCTTTCCATCTTTGGAGCTGCTGCACAGTTAGGTATCTTTACTGTTCTGCTGGTAGCCATCCTGATGGGATTCACTCCGCAAGAAGCTGCTTCACTGGGTATTATCGGTGGTGCGGACGGACCGACAGCCATCTTTACAACGATCAAGCTGGCTCCGCATTTGCTGGGTCCGATCGCTATTGCCGCTTATTCTTATATGGCACTGGTGCCTGTGATCATTCCGTTGGTAGTGAAGCTGTTCTGTACTAAGAAAGAACTGAGCATCAACATGAAGGAACAGGAAAAGAAATATCCTTCGAAGACGGAAATCAAGAATCTGCGTGTACTGAAGATTATTTTCCCGATTGTAGTGACTACGATTGTAGCTCTCTTCGTGCCGAGTGCAGTACCTTTGATCGGTATGCTGATGTTCGGTAATCTGGTGAAAGAAATCGGAAGCAATACTTTCCGTCTGTTCGATGCTGCTTCCAACAGTATCATGAATGCCGCTACTATCTTCCTCGGACTTTCGGTAGGTGCAACCATGACGGCTGAAGCCTTCTTGAACTGGACGACAATCGGTATTGTCATCGGTGGTTTCCTTGCATTTGCTCTTTCTATTACCGGTGGTATCTTCTTTGTGAAGTTAGTGAATCTATTCTCCAAGAAGAAGATTAATCCGCTGATCGGAGCTACCGGACTGAGTGCCGTTCCGATGGCAAGCCGTGTGGCGAATGAGATTGCGTTGAAATACGATCCGAAGAATCATGTATTGCAGTATTGTATGGCAAGTAACATCTCAGGGGTAATCGGCTCGGCAGTAGCTGCGGGTGTACTGATCTCCTTCCTTGCATAATAAAAAGAACAACCAATAAAAATTAGGCACGGATTGCGCGGATAAACACGGTTTTTAGTTACTCAACTCTTAAAACCGTGAAATCCGTGTCATCCGTGCCTAATTTTGTTTTTATCTATTCGCTGGTCACCTTCTTGTATTCAGCCACAGCCATCTTCTCTGCCAGATAAGCATTGATCAGATTGGTGTGTGCTTGCGTCCATGACAACTGGGCGGAAAGTACATCTACCATGCTCGCTTTTCCTTCATTGTAGGAGAAAGTGGCCAGATCCAGATTCTCATTTGCCAGACTCATGTTTTCTTTCGCTGTTTTCACCTGAGATTCTGTTTCCGTCAGTTTGGTGAGAGCTGCCGACAGTTCTTCGTTGATATTGTCCGTCATATAACTCTGTTGCAACTTTTGTATTCCGATATATGCCTTCTGCTGCCGGTTCGTCTTGAAACGGGCTCCCCAGCGGAAAATGGGAATATTCAGATTGACTCCTACGATGGGATTGAAAGATACGTCGTATCCCAAGTTGGGTGTGGCCGTTGCCCAGCCACCGCTGAAATACATGTTTAATTGGGGATTGAACTGGCTGAGAGCCGCTTTACGTTGTGCCTGGCTCTTCATGATGTTTACTTCCGTACTGGCATAATCGGCACGTCGTTGCAAAACATCTTCCAGAGGCAGTATCCGGACAGGAGCGGAGATCATTCCGATGTTGTACAGGCTGTCTACAGGAGTATTCGGCGCTTCTCCCATCAGAATATTCAGCTGTTGCAGCGCTAATGTATAATTCTGGCGCGCTTTGATATACTGCAGTTCCGCTTCTTTCAGCCGGGTGGAAATCATCAGAAGATCTGTACGGCTGATCATTCCGTCATCGAAACGGTCTTGAATAATGTCATATTGCTGTTTGACAATGCTCTGGTATTTGTCGGCCGCTTGTAGCATGGCTTTTGAAGCGGAGGCATTCCAGTAGACAGCATCACTTTGATAGTGAATCTGGTCTAACGTGAGTTCCTCGTTCAGCTGGTTCAGCTTTTCGTCTGCCTTCGCTATCTGATGTTGGGCATTGAGCGCACCGCCTGTGTAGAGTGGCTGTAATACGACAAATACTCCTTGGTAGGTATGGTTGCGGTATTCGCCCACCGGTTCGTTCCATGCGCTAAGGTCGCTCATGTTCAGGGTACCGTCTGCATTTACGTCGATTTTCGGCAGGAAACCTGTATGGGCTATCTTTCGCGCCTCCGAACTGGCCAATGTCTTTAGTTTTTGTTGTTTCAATATCTGGCTGTAAGCCTCCACTTTTTCGCGGTAGGCTTCCTGACTCAGGCAGGGCTGTTGCGCCCAGGCTGTGGAGCCAAGGAGCAACAGTGAAAATAGTATGAGTTGAGTTTTCATTTCTTTCATGGATAATCTTTTAATGGATAATGGATAGTTGATAATGGATAATTATTGTTCTCCTTTGATCCGGTGGATGGCGCAATAGGCTACAGGAAGGACGAATAGTGTCAATGCCGAGGCTACTAACAGTCCGCCCATGATGGTGGCGGCCATTCCGCCGAACATGGCGTCAAACAGTAGCGGTAACATACCCAGAATCGTTGTTCCGGAGGCCATCGCTACCGGAATGATGCGACTGGTCGTGGCACTGATGACTGCGTCCAGCGGTTTTTTGCCTGCTGCTGTTTCCAAATCAATTTGGTCTACCAGTACGATAGCGTTCTTGATGTTCATACCAATCAGACCTAGCAGACCCAATATGGAGAAGAAGTCGAACGACTTGCCGAGTACGAGCAGTCCCAGCACGATACCGATGAAGATCAGCGGCAGCATTAACAGGATGACGGTCGGCTTGCGATACGTCTTGAACAAGAAGAGCAGCGTCACAAACATCAGGAAGAATGTCAGCGGTAAGTTTTTGGCCAGCGCTTCATTCGATTCCACCTGACTTTCCTGTTCACCGAAATACTTCATGGTATATCCTTCCGGTATTTTTATCTCCTGCTGTACCTGCGACCATACCTGGTTGAAAGCGGAAATCGCATTGGTCCCGCGACGCGGGTCGCATTGTGCCATCATCACCATCTGCCGGTTATAGTCTTTCACGTTCGAGAACCGGTACTGGAAGTCAAATTCAGATACTACCTGTTCCAAACTGGTCGTCTCGTTGCCTGTCCCGAATACGGGCAATGTGCGCAGATCATTGATCCGGAATGAATCCAGCTGGTTATTTTTCAATAGGATAGGAAGTACCTGATCTCCCTGCCGGTATTCTCCCAAAGTCATTCCCGTGGTACCGATCTGAATGCTCTGTGCCATTCCCTGTCGGGATACACCCAGCGGTTGTGCCCGTTCCGGGCTGTAAACCGGTTTCCAGACGGGTATTTTGTTTCCCCACGAATTGCGGATATTAATTAAATCCGGATTCTGTTGCATAATGGCTATTGCCTGATTGGTAAGTGATACAAGCGTATCCACATTCGGACCGATAAAGCCGATTTCGATAGCCGCATCCACTGCGGGGGACAGTTTGAACAAGCTGGTCCGTGTGATTGCACTCGGATAATTGGCTTTCATATATCCGTCAAAATCTTCTTCGTATTCTTTCGTATATTTACTGTCTGTCAGTTCGACGAGTACATTGGCAAAATTCGGTTTCGGACCTACGGAAGTGGAGGCAAGGTAATACCTTAGCGGGGTGCTGCCGAATGTGATGGATACCTTTTTTACTTCCGGCTGCTTCGCCAGGTGCTCTTCTACCGATTTCATCTCTTTCACTACGTCATTGATGCTGTATCCGTCTGGATAGAATACATCCGCCCGGAAATAAGGCTTATCGAGCGACGGGAAGAAGTTCTGCGGCATCGTTCCCATAATAATGAGCGAGATGATGAAGAGGATCACCATGGATACCAGTGTCACTGCTTTCTTGCGGATCAATACTCCGAGAACGGAAGCGAACTTATGATAGAACGGCTTGTCGTATGGATCTTTCGTGCTGTCGCCTGTTTTGGCTTTCAGAATGAAATTTCCGAATACGGTAGTCTGCGTCAGGGCAAGTACCCAGCTCAGTCCTAGTGAAATGGCAAGTACCACAAACAGCGGTTTTACGATTTCTGCTACAGCAGAGGGAGCAAGGTAAAGCGGCAGGAAGGAGCAGATGGCAATGAAAGTTGCTCCGAGCAAGCCCCATTGTGGTCCGGTTGCTCCGTCTATCAGGGCTTTCCGTCGGTTTACACCTCGGGCAATGGCTATTTGGGCGTTGTCCGTCACTACGATGGCGTTGTCCACCAGCATACCCATGGCGATGATAAATCCTGCCAGTGAGGTCCGGTTGAGCCCGACACCAAAGAAAGACATGATGAGCAGTGTGCCTCCAATAGAGAAAATCAATGAAGAACCGATCAGCAACCCGGCACGGAGTCCCATCACTAGCATGATGATAACGATCACAATCAGGATGGATTCGATCAGATTGATGATAAATCCGTTGTTGGCCTCGTTGGCGATTTCGTTTTCCAGATAGAGGCTTTGCAGTTGCAGTCCTACAGGCATGAGGGGGAGGAGTTCGTTCAGTTTTACTTTTACGTTCTCACCCGTCTGCACTACATCTCTTTGCGGGTCGGTGGATACACCGATACCGATAGCCCGTTTTCCGTTCACGTGCATGATGTTGGAAGGAGGGTCGAGATACCCTTTCTCGATAACGGCTATATCGCCTAGTTTCACCTGTCCGGCTTTGGTAGTGATGACTTGATTGCGGATATCGTCTATGGTGGTGTACATACCGTTGGCTGTCACCCGCAGTTGCTGCACGCCTGCACGGATTTCTCCGGTGTTGATAATCTGATTCTGCGATTGTAGCAGGTTGGCCAGCTGCTTGGGATCAATGCCCATTCCCACTAGTTTGTTGGTAGAAACGAAGATATTGACTACTTCTGTCTGCACTCCGAACAGTGCAACTTTCATCACACCGTCTGCAGTGACTACTTGTGTCTTGATTCGTTCAGCCCAGTTGCGCATTTCTTCATAAGTGAAGCCATCATCTGCCGTCAGTCCGTAATAGATACCGAATACGTCGCCGAAGTCGTCAGAGACAGTCGGAGTGGAAGCACCGCTAGGCAACTGCGGTTGAATATTGAGTACTTTGCGTCGCAGCTCATCCCATTTCTGGGGTATGGAACTGGCGGAAAGCGAGGGTTGCAGCTCAAACGTGATTTTGGAAAGTCCGTACATAGACTCTGATTTAATCTTGTACACGCCGCCCATACTTTGTATCTCACGGGAGATAGGTTCTGTGATCAGCCGTTCTACTTCTGCCGGTTCGGCTCCCGGATAGCGCGTCATGATGACCGCTGATTTGATAACGAAGGGAGCATCTTCCTTCTTGCCCAGCTTTCCAAAAGAAGTAATGCCTCCAATCAGCAGCACGGCAAGGAAGAAATAGATGATCTTCGTGTTATCCAGTGAATATTTTGCTAAATTCATTTGTCTATTGATTTAATACTTTCTCCTTCTACCAACTGGTATACTCCTGCTATGACGATTTGTTCTCCGGGTTTCAGTCCTTCGGACACGAGTACTTGCGCCTCTCCTGTGGGGGCATTGACGACGATTTTGCGTTTGTGCACTTTGTTGTCCTCTACTACCCAGACATACATGTTGTTTCCGTCACTTTCGCCGAAAACAGCACTGAGCGGTATGATTGTCCAGCTATCCTGCACCAATGGGCCTACATCGGCTGTGAAACGGATGCTGCAAGTGAAGCCGGGTTTTACGGCATACAAATCCCGGTCGAAAGAGGAATCGTCAATAGTAATGCTAACCGGAATACCAGTTCCTTCGGTTGATATATCCAGATACTCCTCCAGTTTAGCCTTGAACACATGCCCCTTGAAGGTATCAAACTCTACAAGGAAACGGGGATCTTTGGCACGGAGGAGATAAAGATATACATCCGGTATGGTAAATTTAATACGCAGGTTCTGGGTGTTGACCAGTTGTACGATCCCTTCTCCTGAATTGACACGCTGATAATTCTCTACCAGACGTTTTTCGATAGAGCCGTCGAAAGGAGCTGTCAGTTTGGTATCACGCATGTTGTTGGTGGACAGTTCGTACTCCGATTTCGCTTTCTGGTAATTGGAAAGACTAATTTCATATTCCTGCACAGAGATCGCTTGCCGGGAGAGCAGGCGCTTGTTACGCTCTACTTGTGCAGAAGCCGTTTCGTAAGCGGATTTGGTGGCAGCATACTGCAACGCGATATCTCTGGGATCGATAGCTGCAATCAGCTGCCCCTTCTTTACTTTCTCTCCTTCGATAACAGGCAAGTTGATGATCTGTCCACTGACACGGAATGCCAGCTTGACGTACTCCACTGCTTCTACAATGCCGGAGAAATCTTTTCTGATCACTGACCTTGACTCGACAATGGTTGTTTTTACAGGTCGGGTGGCGGGTACCGTCATCTCTTTCTTTTGTCCACAGCCTTCCAATAGGATGGCTGCAAGTGCAATCACATAGATATTTTTCATAAGTCGTTCATTGTTTGGGGAGTAAACAATTTGACACTTGACTATGTTCAGCAAAGAATGGTTTATTAGAAATGTGAAATTAGTATCAACATTAAAGGAAAATGATTGTTTATAGATAAAAAATGCATTTTCTGTTGATTTTATCAGAGATTATTCCCACTTTTGCACCGCACTAGTATTACAGTCGCGGAATGCGATATGAGAATTTAATTCTCGAATTTGAGCTACGAGCATGTGGGAATATGCTCGTGGCTTCCTTAGATATACGGTTCTGTCCCCCGTGTGGAGCGTTAATGCGCCCACTGTATCTCATCCCTCGTGGACTGTAATATGTAGTGCAACGGGTCAGCAGGACCGTCTTTTTTTCCTGCCGAATATTATATATGATAATAGGAAGTATTTTTCCTGAATAGTACTATTTAACAATCGATAATTTTCAGGAAATTAGATGATATAATGGTATGGTATATTCCCTTAACTATACCATTTTTATATTACCTGGTAATAGTTCCCCTTAGCCAGTTAATATACGGACCGCACTACTCTGTGAAGAATGGTACGGTCCTTTAGTTTATCTATGAAACGAAAAAGAGGAAATTTCCTGCTGGAAATCTCCTCTTTTTTCATCTTAACGAAAGATTGAATTATTTCTTCTTACGGTCACCGTAACGGCTCATGAACTTATCAACACGACCTGCAGTATCTACCAATGTAGATTTACCTGTATAGAACGGGTGAGAAGTGTTTGAGATTTCAATCTTCAGCAACGGATAAGTTTCACCTTCGAATTCGATGGTTTCTTTAGTTGCTACAGTTGATTTAGACAAAAACATGTCACCATTGGACATATCTTTGAATACTACCGGACGGTATGATTCTGGATGAAGGCCTTTTTTCATTTCAGTATCTGTTTTTTTAATTTATATTCTGTTACTATTTTGGTAAGAAATAGTGTAATGGTCATTTTCAGAGCGCAAAGATAGTACATTTCTCTGAAATAGAAAAAGCTTTGCTGAAAAAACTTCCGTGAATTATACTGTTTTTATGAATTATGTGATTTCCGGGAACAAGATTACTACTGCTTTTTATTGATAATACATGTTTTTATAATGATTGTATAATATATAAAGGTATGTATAATCAGAGGATGAAGATAACTGTCTTTTAGTCGTTTATTTGCTAGGTGGACATTACAATCTAATGTCAGACCTGCTTGTCGATGAATATTTGCTGATTGATTTAAACCTTTTTCTATTATATTTTTCTTTCCGATGTTCGTTATTCGGTGGATAATGCTTACTTTTGCGTAGAATTTTTATTCACTAACAATAAACTTTAAACAAAATGGTTAATTACAAAGACTTAGGATTGGTAAACACTAGAGACATGTTTGCTAAGGCTATTAAGGGTGGATACGCTATCCCAGCATTCAACTTCAACAATATGGAACAGATGCAGGCTATCATCAAGGCTGCAGTAGAAACAAAATCTCCGGTGATTCTTCAGGTTTCTAAAGGTGCTCGTCAGTATGCTAACGCTACTTTGTTGCGTTACATGGCTCAGGGTGCTGTAGAATACGCAAAAGAATTAGGTTGCGCACATCCTGAAATCGTTCTTCACCTTGACCACGGAGATACTTTTGAAACTTGCAAATCTTGCATCGATTCAGGTTTCTCTTCAGTTATGATCGACGGTTCTCATCTTCCTTATGAAGAAAACGTTGCTTTGACTAAGAAGGTTGTTGAATACGCTCATCAGTTCGACGTAACAGTGGAAGGTGAACTTGGTGTATTGGCAGGTGTAGAAGATGAAGTTTCTTCTGACCACCACACATATACTGACCCTGAAGAAGTGATTGATTTCGCTACTCGTACAGGTTGCGATTCATTGGCTATCTCTATCGGTACTTCTCACGGTGCTTACAAATTTACTCCGGAACAATGTCACATTGACCCGGCTACCGGTCGTATGGTTCCTCCTCCATTGGCTTTCGAAGTATTGGATGCTGTAATGGAAAAACTTCCGGGATTCCCTATCGTACTTCACGGATCATCTTCAGTTCCTGAAGAAGAAGTGGAAACGATCAACAAATATGGTGGTGCTTTGAAAGCTGCTATTGGTATTCCTGAAGAAGAATTGCGTAAAGCTGCTAAGTCTGCTGTTTGCAAAATCAACATCGACTCAGACTCTCGTCTGGCTATGACTGCTGCTATCCGTAAGACTTTCGCTGAAAAACCGGCTGAATTCGACCCACGTAAGTATCTGGGTCCGGCTCGTGACAACATGGAAAAACTGTACAAGCACAAAATCCTTAACGTGCTGGGTTCTGACAATAAGTTGGCTGAATAATCAGAGATTATCCTTATATAATAGAAAGGCTGCAATCGTTTGACGGTTGCAGCCTTTTTTATGCTTTCACTTGTTTATTCCATTTTTTTAGCGGGTACATTTCCTCCCAAAAAGAAATCTTCTATCTTTTGTTTACTTTGAATGTCTTTCAGCCAGTTGGCAGCAGCATTGTAGTAATTCTTAGTGTCTAAGACGAGTTCACCTTTTTCGTTTAGTTTCGCTTCTTCTTCCTTCTCTTCCTTCGGACGTGTTTTTAAGAATGTTTCCAGGCAGCGTTCGGTGTTTTTCTTATCTTTCAGCGAATAGAAATAGATGAATGCCATATCATACAATAACTTATGATTTTGCTTGTCGTATTTCCGATAACGTTCTCTGATAGATTCAATCTGCTCTTTGGGCATCTCTGCCATTTTGTAGCAGTCGGTCATGCCTATATAGAGCCGCGTCATGTTACTGTCTTTAGGAATGCTCAGGTCAATTGCCTTCTCAAGATACTCTACACCTGACTTTTTCCATGAAGTCTTGGCGCAGGCACGCCCGAGATAATAGAGTAGATTTACGTTTTCAGGATCATATTTTCGGGCGGCTTCCAGAAAGTCATGTGCTTCGTAGTATTTCTCTTCCGCATAATAACTGATGCCCAGATAATAGCAGGTATGGAAGGAACTGTCGCCTTGACTCACCAGATATTCATAACGTTGAATGGCAGTGGGATAATCCTTATTCAGGCAATATGCCAGTGCATTCTGGCGATTAACGGCGACATTGGTCGTGTCAATCCGGCGATATTTTTCTGTAGCTTCGATTGCTTCATCGAAATAAGAGCCGGCTATATTCAATGCGCCGAGTTTGGCAGCAGCAAGATAGTCGTCGGGATATTTTTCTTGTATATTATAGTAGCAACCTGTAGCAGGCAAAAATTCTTCCATACCTTCGAAACTTTGCGCTTGCAGATGCAAGGCAATGGCGGAACTGTCTTTTTCTGTCATCAGGCTACTTTCTCCTAAAGCTTCTTGAAATTTCTGCAAAGATAATAATAACCCGATGTATTGAATACGTACATATTTATTTTCCGGATTCAGATCGAGTGCTTGCTCATAATATTTTAGTGCTTGTTGATTCTTGGCTAATGACCGGCAGCATTCGGCTGCCTCAATGTATGCACGGGTATTGGCTGTATCGTTGGCTATGATTTCCTGATAAGTGGAAAGTGCTTCCGCGTTCAGTCCAAGTCCCCGTTGTGCTTTACCTTTTTGCAAGAGTAGGGGAATGGTGGTTTTTTCTTTGGCGATGAGAATGAGTGCTGTCTCATAATCGTAGTCTGCTATTGCTTCCTGAATATGATTTATACGTTGCGCCATCAATATGGTGGTGGTACAAAGGAGGGTGAGAAGAATAATCCGTTTCATAAATCTTTATTTTAGTGTGTCGTAACAAAGACGCAAGATGCTAAAAAATATTGTAATTACGAATTATTCGTAGCGTTTTTGGAATAGATTAACGGAATGATAAGAGAAGATAACACAGTGAAACTCAGAATAAAGGATTGTATACCGTATAAAAAATGCGGATATTGCCGTTTTATATGCAATATCCGCATCCAGTATTTTGTCCCGGTCTCCGAATGGAAACCCGGCAGGACTATCTTGCTTCCTTACATTAAGAATCCTAACAGGATACCGGCGGCAACAGCTGAACCGATTACACCTGCTACGTTCGGACCCATAGCATGCATCAACAAGTAGTTGGTAGGATCGTATTCCAGACCGATAACTTGTGAGATACGTGCAGAGTCGGGAACAGCAGATACACCTGCGTTACCGATCAACGGATTGATCTTATTATCTTTCTTGAGGAAGATGTTGAATATCTTAACGAACAACACGCCTGAAGCGGTAGCAATGATAAATGACAATGCACCCAGAGCAAAGATCTTGATAGAATCGAGTGTCAGGAACTCAGATGCCTGAGTAGAAGCACCTACTGTCAAACCTAATAAGATAGTGATCGTATCAATCAACGGACCGCTGGCTGTATTGGCCAGACGACGGGTTACACCACTTTCTTTCAACAGGTTACCGAAGAACAGCATACCCAACAGAGGCAGACCGGAAGGAACCAGGAAGCAAGTCAGCAACAGACCGATAATCGGGAAAATCACTTTCTCTGTGTGAGAAACGGCACGTGGCGGTCTCATGCGGATCACACGTTCGTGTTTGGTGGTGAGCAGACGCATGATAGGTGGCTGTATCACCGGAACTAACGCCATATAAGAGTAGGCGGATACCGCAATGGCTCCCATTAAGTTAGGTGCAAGTTTGGACGAAAGGAAGATGGCCGTCGGACCGTCTGCACCACCGATGATACCAATAGCACCGGCTTGCATCGGGTCAAAGCCCATTTCCAATGCGATCATATATGCACCGAAGATACCAAACTGAGCAGCTGCACCGATCAGCATCAACTTCGGATTGGAGATCAGTGCCGAGAAGTCAGTCATAGCACCGATGCCCAAGAAGATGAGCGGCGGATACCAGCCGGATGTTACTCCCTGATACAATATGTTCAATACAGAACCTTCTTCATATATACCGACTTTTAGTCCGGCATCCATATTGAAAGGTATGTTACCGATCAGGATACCGAATCCGATAGGAATTAACAACATCGGTTCGAACTCTTTGGCTATAGCCAAATAGATGAAGAACAAACCAACGAGGAGCATCACGACATGCCCAATTGTCGCATTGGCAAATCCCGTATAAGTCCAGAAGTCGGCAAGGTTATTTCCTAAAAAGTTAATAAAATCTCCCATATTATTCAATAATTACGAGGTCATTACCTTCAAGAACAGAATCTCCCTTGTTGACATTGATGGCAGTCACTTTGCCGTCTTTGTCTGCATTGATATTGTTTTCCATTTTCATGGCTTCCAATATAATGATAGTTTGGCCTTTCTTCACTGTATCACCTACATTTACTTTGATGTCAAGGATAACGCCTGGCAGTGGGGACTTGACACCCGATTTGCCGGTAGAAGGAGCTGCTGGTTTCACTACTTGGGTAGTCGGTGCAGCCGGTGAGTTAGGTAAAGGACGCACTACTGCCGGTTTGGGAGTCGTTTTCGGTTGTTTCTCCATTTCTACTTTGTAATGCGTACCGTTCACTTCTACATGAGCGATATTATCTTCAATATCTCCGATGGTTACTTTATATGAGTTACCGTTGATTTTATATTTATATTCTTTCATCGTTTTATCTTTTTAGGGAATGATTTACTTTCTGTTAGGATTTTCACGCAAGGTGTAAATCTTCGAGCTCCACGGTGAATAACTGCGTTTCACGCGAGTGATGGTCAGTACCGTTTCTTCTACATCGTGCACCTCATCCTGCATCTCGTGTAGCGCCATAGAAATTGCAGCATAAACTTCACCCGGAGCTTGTGAAAGCTCTTTCGCCTCGACTTTGTCGATGCCTTTAGCCTTCATCGCATTGCGTTTGCTCAAATTGACCGCAACCTTACCTACAACTTTGAAAGCAATGAAGAGAAGAATCAATCCGCAAAATACTACACTCATGGCCGAAATAGACATACCAATGCCGGCAGAGTCATGTTCTTCGAATTTTTCCATCTTAGCATTGCTGTTAAGAGTCTTATTGTTGGTGCTCGGGGTTACATATTTATCACTGCTTCCACCTTTCACTTCCCAGTCAGCTACTCCGTCGCTTACGCGTGCGTAAGATTGGTCAGGTCCCAGTGCATTTGCCGGAACTACGATCTGGTCAATTATATTTCTGCCGGAATCAAAAAGACCGATCCAGTTGGCTGTTTCAGGATTCAGTTTGAAGCTGGTGTGGAAAGTACCACGATTGGGCTCGCCATCTGCCCAAAACAGAGCGTGTTGGCGTGGTTTCACCAAAGTTAGTACATCACCTTTCGGGATAAAATAGGTAATTGTATCACCCGGCTGACTGCTCACCTTCAGCAAGCAACCTGCCAAGTCTGCACTACCGTATGATCTGTTGAATATTTCAATCCATGCACTGTGCAAACCGTAGTCATCCTGAAAGTTATTTTGATTGTCTATCAGGACTTCGTTCAGCATTAGCTTATTGTTTGACTTTTGCTCACCGCAGGAAGTCAATCCAATCAGCAACAGTAAAGAAAAGAATATTCCGATTTTGGTTTTGTTCATAATCGTTCTTGTTTTAATGTGAAAAGTTAGATTACAACGGAATATTACCATGTTTCTTTGCTGGGTTAGACAGTTTCTTTGTCTGTAACTGCTGCAAAGCACGGATAACACGGAAACGAGTGTTACGTGGTTCGATTACATCATCAATGTAACCATATTTGGCAGCATTATAAGGGTTAGCAAACAGTTTTGTATATTCTGCTTCTTTTTCGGCAAGGAACTGAGCCGGATTTTCCTGTTCTTTTGCTTCACGTGCGTACAATACTTCTACTGCGCCGGCACCACCCATTACAGCGATTTCTGCTGTCGGCCATGCATAGTTCATATCACCACGAAGTTGTTTACAACTCATTACGATGTGAGAACCACCATAGGATTTACGCAATGTGATAGTTACTTTAGGTACAGTAGCTTCGCCATAAGCATACAGCAACTTAGCACCATGAAGAATAACGCCATTGTATTCCTGGCCTGTTCCCGGAAGGAATCCCGGTACGTCTACCAGCGATACGATAGGAATATTGAAAGCATCGCAAAAACGAACGAAGCGTGCGCCTTTACGGGATGCGTTACTGTCAAGTACACCGGCAAGATACTTAGGCTGATTAGCCACGATACCTACCGACTGGCCGTTGAAACGGGCAAAACCGATAATAATATTTTTGGCGTAATCTTTCTGGATTTCCAGGAATTCACCATTGTCCACGATAGCGCTGATTACTTCGTACATGTCATACGGTTTGTTAGGACTATCAGGAATAATATCGTTCAGAGAATCTTCCAGACGATCGATTGGATCTGTGCAATCCACGTATGGAGCTTCTTCAAGATTATTTTGAGGAATATAGCTTAGCAATGTGCGGATCAATGCCAGACCTTCTTCTTCTGTTTTTGCAGTGAAATGAGTAACGCCCGATTTGGTAGAGTGAACGCTTGCTCCGCCGAGGTTTTCCTGGCTTACGTCCTCACCGGTAACAGTTTTCACTACTTTCGGACCTGTAAGGAACATGTAGGAAGTACCTTCCATCATCAGTGTGAAGTCAGTCAGTGCCGGAGAATAAACGGCACCACCGGCACAAGGACCAAAGATACCGGAAATCTGTGGAATGACACCCGAAGCAAGGATATTGCGCTGGAAGATTTCTGCGTAACCTGCCAAAGCGTTAATACCTTCCTGGATACGTGCACCACCCGAGTCGTTGATACCGATACAAGGAGCACCCATCTTCATTGCCTGATCCATAATCTTACAGATCTTCAGTGACATAGTTTCCGACAGTGAACCTGCAGTAACGGTAAAGTCCTGTGCAAAAAGATATACGAGACGACCTTCGATAGTACCGCAACCGGTAACTACACCATCACCCGGATAGTGTTTTTTCTCCATGCCGAAGTTCGTGCATCTGTGCTCAACGAACATGTCCATTTCTTCGAAGCTACCCTCATCCAACAGCATGGCTATACGCTCACGCGCTGTGTATTTCCCTTTTTCATGTTGCTTCGCAATTGCTTTTTCGCCGCCTCCGATGCGTGCAACGGCACGGCGTTCAATAAGCTCTTTAATTTTTTCAAGTTGATTACTCATGAGTTCTTGTTGTTTTTTTAGAGTTTATGATTAGTGTTCGCAGAGTTCTGTCAGCACACCCAGTGTTGATTTCGGGTGAAGGAAAGCGATATTCAGACCTTCGGCACCTTTACGGGGAGCCTTGTCAATCAGGCGGATTTCTTTGCTTTCTGCTTCTGCCAAAGCATTAGCTACGCCATCTTCTACGGCAAATGCTACGTGATGAACACCTACACCTTTGTTTTCAATAAATTTGGCAATGGTACTTTTGGGGCAAGTCGGTTCCAACAATTCGATTTTTGTTTCACCTACCTTTAAAAAAGCGGTTCTTACTTTTTGATCTTCTACTGTCTCGATGTTGTAACATTTCAGACCTAATACGTTCTCGTAGTAAGGAAGGGCTTCTTCGATGCTTTTAACAGCAATGCCCAGATGCTCAATGTGTGAAATCTTCATAACTATATTTTTTATATGGTTTAATTATGTGCTTATATGGCATAAAACAGCACAAAGAAAGACATTTCTTGTCTAATAAAGAAATATTTCAGCATTTAATTATTGGGGAATAAAGCATAAAAAATGCTCCGGATGGATGCTAAAGATGGGTTTTGTAATCTTGAGATTACATTTAGACATAAAATTTGACCAAAAGATTATTCAGCCATGTCCAGCTGATGCGGAACCAACGGCGGGTACTACTTTGTTTGCCTCCGAATCGGAGCACAAAATCGCGATAACCGTGCTTGCGGAAAGGAAGTCCTACATCCATAAACTCCATGTGGCGGAATCCCCGTTCATGGGCATCTTCAAGTGCTTTCCACACGGCCAGTATGCCGGGCGATTGCAGTGCGTATGTCTTTCGCATTCCTCCCGAAAACCAGATAAAGGCATTGTCTCCGGAGTATATGCAGACGGAACCACCGATAATTTTTTCTTTGTATTTTACTATGAATATTTTTGCCTGTTTGCCTTTGATAAGCATGCTGTTCATATGGCGGAAAAAGTCATTGGCAGGGAAGTATCTCCGTATCCGTGAAGAATAAACCTTGTGCAACATTCGAGAGAATTCCTTAATTTCTTCCACCGTATGAGCTTCTTCTACTTTCGCTCCGTTTTTGAGTCCCTTTTTGATTTGCCGGATACGAGACGGGCTGAAACGATCTTCTGCTTTCTGTGTACTGTGCAGAGAATTGCGGACACGCAGCCAGTTGACCGGGAAAAAGTCGTTCTTCCGAAAAAAACGATAGCCGAACATTGAATTATCCAGATTGCGAAATTCAATAAGAATACAGGTGCGCGACGCTTCCTGAGTAAGATGTTCCAGCATTTCACCGAAAATTTCTTCTTCTTTCTCTTTACTTGCCGGGAGAGAGTTGTTCAGAAATTCGCCTGCACCATATACTACACATTGTTTGACAAGGGAGGAGGGGAGCCACTTTTTGGTCTTGCGTATGGCAGCAAGCAGACGTGCCACCGGTCTGCCTTCTTCTGTCGCCACTATCAGCAGTGGAGTGTACCCTGGAGTCGATTCATAGATCTGAAACAACTCCTTGGAATGGAATGTGTTATTCCCCGGTAAGTCGGGAATATCTTTTCCGCGGTAATATGTCGTTAGTTTAAGTGGCATCCAATTACAAATTTACACTTTTTATTCTTCATTCAACAAAAAAAAAGAGATTTTGTTGGTTTACCCTAAAGTTTGTCTTTTTGTTCTCTTCATATATTTGAGGAAAAAAGGAGTTGGAAAAGCGAATTTTCGTATTATTGCCATCTTTTTGTGAGTACAGAAGTAAAATGGAAACGTCTATGTAAAAGATTTACTCTAATTGTATTTTACTAAACAAAGAAAATTAATATTAACTTTAAATTAAGACGAATGAGAGAGAATGCATTTGTTGAAGCTTGGAAGACACAGCATAGACGCGTTTCCATGATTTTGGGGTTGACTTTATTGTGTGCCCCCTCTGCCATATCTGCTTATGCAGAAAATGGAGTGAATGATACTACCGTGCAAGCCGTCATGCAAACAAAGACTGTGAAAGGAACTGTCTTGGATGAAAATGGAGAACCGTTGATTGGTGTTTCTATTGTGGTGAAAGGTACGAGCACAGGTACAATTACTGATTTTGATGGTAAATTTTCGATTAATCTTCCGGCTGGAAGTAAAGAATTGGTTGTTTCTTATATAGGATATAAAGAGCAAACTGTTGCAGTGACCGGAAATGCACCGCTGAATCTAAAGATGGTGCCAGATACACAAGCTTTGGATGAGGTCGTAGTTATTGGTTATGGTGCAGTGAAGAAACGTGATTTGACAGGTGCTGTGGCTTCTGTAAAATCGGAAGATATTACCATGAATCCGGGAGTGAATCCGATGGATGCGTTGCAAGGTAAAATTGCAGGTCTGGACATCACTAATTCTTCCGGTCAGGCGGGTTCGTCACCAACAGTTCAGTTGCGTGGTACCCGTTCTTTACAGTTGGATGATGATGGTAATATTTCTTCCAGTGCATTCAAACCGACTTATATTATTGATGGCATGCCGGGTGATATTGCTACATTGAATCCCAATGATATTGAATCTATTGAAGTATTGAAAGATGCTTCTTCTACCGCTATCTACGGTTCAAGTGGTGCAAATGGTGTTATTATTGTGACAACAAAAGGAGCTAAGAGTGGAAAGCCGGTCATCAATTTCAATGCTTATGCCGGAACTACTTTGGGTGCCCGAGTTCCTAAAATGCGTACAGGTGACTCATATCTTAATTATATAAAAGATTCATATAAGCCTGTCGGTACTACGAATGAGGAAGAAATTTTTGGTGAAAGATATGATGCTATCAAAAATAACCAATGGGTAAATTGGGGAGATGAAGTTTTACATTCAGGTTTGAAGCAGAACTATAGTATTTCTGTAGCAGGGGGGACTGAGAAGACGAAAGCTTATTTCTCACTGAACTACACTGATGAGAAGAGTATGTACGAAAATGATAACTACAAAGTATACTCTACCCGTGTCCGTATAGATCAGGAAATCAATAAGTGGATTAATGCCGGTATTAATGTTCAGGCATCTTTCTCCAACAAGAATTCGCGGAATGCGGTTTTAGAAAGAGCGTTGTTCTCTACACCTTTGGGCGTTCCTTACAATGAAGATGGTTCTATCACAGAATTCCCGATTCCCGGTTCATCATCAGACCCGAATCCATTGGCAGATGAACAGGATGGGGTTTATAAGAACAATACAAAAGCAGGAAAGGCGTACGTTGACGCTTATCTTGAATGGAAACCGGTAAAAGGTTTATCTGTTAAGTCTCAACTTGGTGGCAGTTATTCTCAATCCCGTTCAGGTAAATTTATGGGAGAAGGTTCTTATAATGTGTTGAAAGGTAGTACGGTTGCGTATGGTGAAGCTACCAATAAGACAGGTTATAATTATAAATGGGAAAATATCGTTGCTTACCACAATACTTTTAATAAAGATCATGACCTGACTGTGACAGGTGTTACCTCCTGGAATTATAATCAGAGTGAGGAGTATTATGTCTATGGTGAGAATCCGGCAACGAATGATATGTTGTGGTATGCATTACAGAATGCTGATAATAAGAAACTGAGCAGCAAATATCTGATGTCCAAAGGAATGGGCTTTATCGGACGTGTCAATTACTCATATAAAGGTAAATACTTGTTCTCTGCTTCCGGTCGTTATGAAGCAGATTCTCGTTTGTCAAAGGACAACAGATGGAATCTGTTCCCTGCTGTTTCCGTAGGCTGGAGAATTTCAGATGAAGCATTCATGGCTGGAACAAAGAACTGGCTGGATAACTTGAAATTGCGTGTCGGTTATGGTGTTGCCGGAACTACTGCCGGTATCGCTGAGTATAGCTCAATGGCATCTTTGGAAAATGTAACTACTTCTTTGGGTGGTATGACTGTTCCGTCAGCTAAATTTACGGAATATATTACTAACCGCAATCTAACTTGGGAAAAGACCCATGACTTGAATATTGGTATTGATGCCAGCTTTCTAAATAATCGTATTGATCTGACATTGGATTTATATAAGACAAAGACAACGGATGTTATTCTTTCGCAAGCATTGCCAACTTCTATTATGGGTAATTATAACGGCAGTATTCCTTATAAAATGAATAAGAATGCTGCTGAAACAGAAAATCGTGGTATTGAAATGGCTCTTAATACCCGCAATATTGTGAAGAAGGACTTCACTTGGAGTTCAACAGTGACATTTACTGCTAACAAAGAAAAAATAAAATCTTTGATTGATGGGCAGGATATGATGTTCAATGCAAAGAAGGGGGACATGGTGTTTAAAGTAGGTGAGGGAGTCGGTTCTTTCTATAAATATAAGGTACTTGGTATTTGGCAGTATAGCGAAAAAGAAACTGCCGCTTTGTTCGGGTGCGAACCGGGTGATATTAAGCTGGATTTACCTAGTGTGAAAAAAGACGGAAATGGTTACTACTATATGAATCCTGAAGGAGAGCGCGTTGATATTACTGCAGAAAACCCCTACAGTGTGCGTGCGGATTATGACCGTCAGGTAATAGGACGTAATACTCCGGACTGGACGCTGGGTTTCAAAAACAACTTCAGGTACAAAGACTTTGATTTGTCTATCTTCCTTTACGCACGTTGGGGACAGATGATGAACTATGGTAGTGTAATAGGTAAATATTCACCTAATCCGGATTATAACATTCCTACTTATTTTACTTACTATGATAAGACAATCGAGGCAGATCAGAATGTTTTGTTCTATGCTATTGACCAGACTAAGGATAGAAGTGCGTATGAGGGATATGATTCTATGTATTATGTGGATGGTTCATTCTTTAAACTGAAAAACGTAACATTAGGCTATACGCTGCCTGGTAAACTTACAAAACGTTTTGGTATCAGTAACTTGAGAATTTATGCGACAATGACCAATCTGTTTACTTATTCGCCAAGCAAATATGTGAAGAATTACGACCCGGAAATGAACGGCAGCATTAACTTCCCATTGTCTCGTGATTGCATATTTGGTCTTAATTTAACTTTCTAAAAAATAGCAATATGAAAAAGATATATAGTTTAGTTCTACTTGTTGCCGGAGTTTTTTCTTGGGGCTCTTGCAGTCTTGATGAAGTGAACCCCAACAACTCGGGGCAGTTCTCCGATGGTTCTTATACATTGGAAACTTATAAGGCATTTACTAACTCGTGTTATACAGCCTTGATCAATAATATCTATCAAAGTAGTGATTACCTGGTTTGTACCGAAGCGGGTACTGATATTTGGGAAGAACCGAAATCGGGTTCCAGTTATCAACGTTACCATAGTTATAACGGCATGAAAACCGATGATAGCTATTATTATAAAGTGTGGCAATATTCTTATCTGTGCATTAATAGCTGTAATATTGTAATTGATGGAGCAGAGAATGTAACAGGAGATGAGAATGATATCAAAGAATGTGTGGCACAGGCCAGATGTCTGCGTGCTTACTATTATATGAATCTTGTGGAACAGTTTGGCAATATCGATTTGCAGTTGAAAGCTGCTGACAGTGAGAATATTTCTTTTGCGGCTCATCGTTCCACCGTCCCCGAAATTTATGCTGCTATTATCGAAGACTTGAAATTTGCCGTAGAGAATTTACCCGTAAGTTTCAGTGACTACTATAGTCGTGTTACGAAGAAATCGGCTATGGGATTATTGGCCCGTGCATACATTAATGGTGCCGGCTATGATTTGAAAGATACCGATGGAGTCAGCTTTCTGGAAAAAGCTTATGATACAGCAACAACCATGATTAATAACAAAGCGACTTATGAGTGGTATATGCATCCCACCTTTGCCGATGTATTCAATGAGAATAATAATCGTGACAATAAAGAAGCCTTGTTTATTGCTGCGGGTGCTGAAAGAAATTCAGATGCTTACACTAATGGTAACTACTCACAGAGTGAAATGTTCCGTCATTTCTTACCTTCTTTAGGAACGTATACGGATTTGGGATTGGTAGACAAAACTTCAAACTTTGTTTATGGTCGTCCTAATAGTAATATCTTCTTGCCTTCCAAATACCTGATGGACTGTTTTGCGGCTGATATGAATGACACTCGTTTTCGTTATTCATTTATCTCTGCTTACTCGTCTTATTCCATACCGGCATGGGGGGCCACTTATGAGTATGGAGGTTCTGCGTGTGCTAAAGAAATCACAAGCACGCTTGCTACTAAGTTTGGTATTCCGGCATCTAATATAGGCAAGAAAGTGTATCCTCATTTTAATTTAGAATCCAATAGTACAAATGACGCTAATTACTGTCAGTTGGCTATCTGGAATACAGATGGAACAACTAAAACTACTCAGGAGAAAACAGAAGGTAACATCCTTCATCCTGCCCTGCCTTTAGATCCGGCTGAGGCTCATCAATATGCCATTTATTGTTCTTTGAAGACTTTGACAGAAGAGGAAAAAACTCAATATCCGGGCTTGGTTCTTAATGTATATGACTTATATGATGAGAATGGTACGGCACGTGCTACTTATGATAAACCTAGTACGGGTAGTTCATTGTGGTTGTCTATCTATCCGGCTCTTTCAAAGTTCAATATGCCGGGTAATAAATTTGTAGGTGCAAATGTTCAGAAAAAAACGATTGATGTGATGATAATGCGTATGGCAGAGGTTTACCTGATTGCAGCCGAAGCGTCTGTTCGTCTGAATAAGGGAGATGCTGCAGGATATATCAATGTACTCCGTACGCGTGCCGGTGCCGGTACTGTAAGTGAGTCACAGGTTGACCTGAATTATGTTTTCGATGAGTATGCCCGTGAGCTTTGCGGTGAGTGTTCCCGTTGGTATTTGCTGAAACGTAACGGAGCTTTTGAAACTCGCTTGGCTAGCTACAACAAACGTGCTGCTGAAAGCTTTAAGAAAGATTTCTATCTGCGTCCTATTCCTACCAAGTATCTGGAGGCTATTAATAATCCGGCAGAGTTTGGTCAGAATCCTGGTTATTAGTCTATTACTTAATAATCGATTATAAATAATAAAGCCGGACAGGAATTATTCTTGTCCGGCTTTATTATTTATGCATACTTTTTCTTATTTTTGCGTATCAACAAAACATTTCTAAAAGCGTTACGATTATGTTAGATGAAATACTTGCTTATAACAAACAGTTCGTTGAGAACAAAGGATATGAAAAGTATATTACCAATAAATATCCTGATAAAAAAATAGCGATCTTATCTTGTATGGATACCCGTTTGACAGCATTGCTTCCTGCTGCACTGGGCATTAAAAACGGAGACGTGAAAATGATCAAAAATGCGGGAGGTGTTATTTCCCATCCTTTCGGCAGCGTCATTCGTAGTTTACTGGTTGGCATCTTTGAGCTGGGTGTGGAAGAAATAATGGTGATTGCTCATTCGGACTGTGGTGCATGCCATATGCATAGCGAAGAAATGCTCGAAAAGATGAAGGCGCGTGGCATTAAAGCTGATTATATTGATATGATGCGTTTCTGTGGAGTCGATTTTCACAGTTGGCTGGATGGGTTTGAAGATACCGAAAAGTCTGTAAGGGGTACTGTCGATTTTATCGTACGCCATCCTTTGATTCCGTCAGACGTGAAGGTTTATGGATTTATTATAGATTCTACTACCGGAGAATTAACTCGTATTGTATAGGAAAGTTATTGTTCTGGTTCCGTTGAAAGTGGCCTGTGATTATGGTGACGCTATCCTGTTGTGATACCGTCACTATAAGCGTCGGATAGCGTCACTATGTCTGCCTCATAGCGTCACTATCCTGAGTACAAAAAAATAAGGCAGCTTTTTATCGGCTGCCTTTATCTTTCTGCGGTTATATACTCTCTTTGACTCATGCACTCGTTTGTAACAAACGGGGTGCCCGTGTTCTTTAATTTCTGCTTCACGGTTGGCTTTACGATTCGCTTTAATGTAATCGTCTTGTGTAATTCGTTTTTTCATAATGAATATATTTCTCAGTGCAAAGATACAATTTCATTTCTGATTACGGTTGGTTTGCGTTATCTTTGCATACATAAATCAAATGAAAACGGAAATAATATGGAAAATTTCAGTGAACTGATAAAGAATCGCCGTAGTATGCGCAAATTTACTGATGAGGAGTTGACTCAGGATGAGGTCGTAGCTTTGATGAAGGCTGCCTTGATGTCACCTAGCTCCAAGCGCAGTAATAGCTGGCAGTTTGTAGTAGTCGATGATAAAGAAATGCTGAAAGAACTGTCTCATTGCAAGGAACAGGCCTCTTCTTTCATCGCAGACGCTGCTTTGGCTATTGTCGTGATGGCAGATCCGTTGGCGAGTGATGTCTGGATTGAAGATGCTTCTATTGCTTCCATCATGATACAGTTGCAGGCGGAAGATTTAGGATTGGGCAGCTGCTGGGTGCAGGTTCGCGAGCGTTTCACCGCAACAGGAATGCCTTCAGATGAATTTATTCATGGAATTCTGGATATTCCTTTACAGCTTCAGATTCTTTCCGTAATTGCTATCGGGCATAAAGGGATGGAACGTAAACCATTCAACGAAGAACATCTCCAATGGGAGAAAATTCATATCAATAAGTTCGGAGGAAAATAACGATGGGAGCTGTCAAAGCCAATAATAATAAAGATACTTATAAGGCAACTGCCGTCACCTTTATTGTCATCGGAACTCTTTTTCTGATCAATAAACTACTTCCTTTCGCCTCTATCGGTTTGTCTTGGGTGATGAATAAGGACAATTTATTGTTGTATGCCTCTATTTGTTTTTTGATATTCAAACGCGATAAGTCGGTTGGTTTTGTGCTGTTGGGACTTTGGTTGGTGATGAATATCGGTCTGGTGATGTCATTGCTGGGTTCATTGTCCGGCTATCTGTTGCCACTGGCATTATTGATCATCGGAATTATTTTATTTTGGGTCTCAAAACGTTGAAGAAACAATGAAAAGAAGTATAGAAGATACACCTATTGTGTTTCTCGGTGCCGGAAATCTGGCGACTAATCTGGCAAAAGCACTTTACAGGAAAGGATTCCGTATTGTGCAGGTATACAGTCGGACAGAGGAATCGGCACGTACCCTGGCCGATGAGGTAGAAGCAGAATATATTACCGACTTAAAGGAGGTTTCGAAAGAAGCAAGATTATATATTATTTCATTGAAAGATGCCGCTTTCGTAGAACTTTTGCCTCAAATAACTGAAGGGAAACAACATGCACTGTTGGTACATACAGCAGGCAGTATCCCGATGAACATTTGGGAAGGTTATGCGGAGCGTTACGGAGTATTTTATCCCATGCAGACATTTAGCAAACAACGGGCGGTTGACTTTCGGGAAGTACCTTTCTTTATTGAGGCCAAAAGGCCGGAGGACGTCGAATTGTTGAAAGCTGTTGCCGGTACGCTCTCTGAAAAGGTGTACGAAGCCGATTCCGAGCAGCGCAGGAGCCTTCATCTGGCTGCGGTCTTTACTTGTAACTTTACGAATCACATGTATGCCCTCGCTGCCGAACTGCTGGAAAAGTATCATTTGCCTTTTGATGTGATGCTTCCTCTGATTGACGAGACGGCACGTAAAGTACATGAACTGCCTCCTTGTGATGCGCAGACCGGACCGGCTGTACGTTACGACGAGAATGTGATCAATAAACATCTTTCTATGCTGGAAGGCACTCCGGCATTGCAGGAAATTTATAAATTAATGAGTAAAAGTATCCATGAGCACCATCAATTATGATCTATCCCGTATCAAAGCGCTGGCTTTTGATGTGGACGGGGTCCTGAGTTCGACAACAGTTCCGCTGCATCCTTCCGGAGAACCGATGCGTACAGTGAATATCAAAGACGGCTATGCCATCCAACTGGCGGTAAAGAAAGGGCTTCATATTGCTATCATTACCGGTGGGAGGACAGAAGCGGTACGTATCCGTTTTGCAGCATTAGGAGTAAAGGATTTGTATATGGGCTCTGCCGTTAAAATCCATGATTACCGTGACTTCCGTGATAAATACGGCTTGTCTGATGACGAAATACTCTATATGGGCGATGATGTACCAGATATGGAAGTGATGTGTGAGTGCGGGCTGCCTTGTTGTCCTAAAGATGCTGTTCCGGAGGTAAAGTCGGTTGCAAAGTATATATCTTATGCAGATGGCGGTCGTGGTTGCGGTCGTGATGTGGTGGAGCAAGTGTTGAAAGCTCATGGTAAATGGATGGCAGAAGATGCCTTTGGTTGGTAAATAACTAAATTGTAACTGAAAACATGCTTGAAAATTTAGATAAGTATCAGATTATATTAGCCTCCAACTCTCCCCGTCGGAAAGAATTGATGTCAGGCTTGGGGGTAGACTATGTGGTCAGAACATTGCCGGATGTGGACGAATCATATCCTGCCGATCTGTCCGGCGCTGAGATACCGGCATATATTTCCCGTGAAAAGGCAGACGCTTACCGGGCCATTATGCAACCGGGAGAACTGCTGATTACGGCAGATACCATTGTCTGGCTGGATGGAAAAGTACTTGGAAAGCCGGAAGGCAGGGAAGGAGCCGTTGAAATGCTTCGTTCTTTATCCGGTAAATCGCATCAGGTTTTTACCGGCGTTTGTCTCACGACCACTGAATGGCAGAAGAGTTTTACAGCTGCATCTGATGTGGAATTTGATGCCTTGTCCGAAGAAGAAATTCAGTATTATGTGGATAAGTATCAGCCTATGGATAAAGCGGGAGCTTATGGGGTGCAGGAATGGATCGGATATATAGGGGTAAAGTCTATTTCCGGCAGCTTCTACAATATAATGGGACTCCCCATACAGAAACTGTACGGGGAGCTGAAGAAATTATAATAAATCCAACATTAACGGGATATCCTCTTCTTGAATACCTTGTTTGAGAAGAGCTTCCTCGTCTTTCCGGAACATTTCCAGGAAGCGTTCACGGTTTCCATTGGCCGTAATTGACTTACCATATAAAGCGGCTGCTTTCTGGATATCTCCCATTGCCCAAGCGACATGTCCGGCGTTCATATAGTCGATGGCCAATGGCTTCTGTCCGATGATTTTTTCGTAATATTTCATTGCTTGTTCGTACTTCCGGCTGATGAATGAACACCATCCGATACCACGCCATGCTTTTATACAATTGCTTTCGATGAAATCCAGTTTGAAAAAATAATTGGCTGCTTCTTCGTATTGACCGAGTTCAGCCAGGCAACTGCCGATGTGGAAAATAACATTGGTGCTTTCCGGTGTAGCTTCTTCCACCTTTTTATAGTAGCTCAGTGCTGCCTGATAATTTCGGTTTAGCCGGTAACAGATAGCCAGATGGCGGTTGTTCCAAATATTATCCGGTTTCAATGTATCTGCTTTCAGATAAGCATCGATGGCTTCTGCATACTTCTTGTTTTTTTGCAGAGCATATCCCAGTTTCTGATAATATTCCGCACCTCTTCCTTTCAGTGCTCCGATCGTTTCCATTTCCTCATACACTTCTATCGCTTCATTCCAACGTTCTTTCTTTAAATAGAAATCAGCAATCGGGAATAGGATATATTCATTATACAGTACGTTATTAAGTGCAGGAATGTGATGCAAATCGAGTTTCTCTTTGAAGATATCTCTGAACTCATGACGGCGTACGCTAAGTTTGAAGAAACGGTACAGATCGTGCAGATATTGATTGCTGACTGTTCCCGGTCGTTCATTGAATTTCTTCATTGTTTCCGCGTTCGATTTTTCAGACAGTTCCGCCACTTGTTGCTCTCCAAGTTGACTCAGCATCATGTCTTGTTGAGCTTTAGGCAGCTGCCGGATCGTAAAGAAGAGTGAATATTTATCGCTGTTACTGAAAAATCCTGATTGGAGAATTAAATCCAGTAATGTGTTTTTTTCGTTTCCTTCCTGTTTTAGTTGTTTGATGACATCAGACTGTTGCTTACTGAATGGGTAAAACCAATTCTGTACTTCCCGAAAAAACGGATAGCTTTTGAGTGCCGCAAATGTACTCATATATACATCGGCCCCTTCCAGTTGCAATTCATTCATTTCGCGCAATTTGTCTCCCAGACCCGACTGTTCGAAAGCATCCGCCCAATCCGGGTTCTTGTCATCATTCTCTTCCTCATTCTCCTCAAAGCCGAATCTCATGTTTCGCATAGACGAAACATTCTTCAACATCTCGGGAATGATTTCTTCTCTCATTTTCTTGTCTATCTTTTCCGTTTCCTGACATAATAACATCTGGTGATAGATGCGTGCCACATCCTCTTGGAAGGAAGAAATCTCATCCATGAACTCAACCCTTTTGATCAGGTCGGGGTAGAGGGAAAGACGGTTTCTATAGATATGGAAAATGAAAATCACACCTACCAGTGCACGTTGGCTGGCATTGACGTCCGGGTGGCGGTAAGCGTCTAGCAACCACATAACTTTACGCAAGTCAAAGCATTCCATCAGACTTAATGTAACAGCACTGATAAACAGGCACAGGTCGTTCACCGGCAACAGTTCGGAGATAAGCATGGATTGTGCATCCTCTTCCTCTTCAGGAGTCCATGAACTGTTGGTCCATGTTTGCAGAAACATAAATTTGAGTGTATCTTCATGCCGTTTCAGTACATCGTCCATTTTCTCGTCGGATAACAGCCCGCTGACTGCCAAGTCGTCATTGAATGACTCCAGCATATGCAGCAGTTTTTTTAGAGTGTATGCTGACAAATCTTCCGATCGGGGAGTACGGCGTACCTCGTGATAATATCTTGATGAGGCGTTATCCAGCATGAGCAGGCGCGAACGGTCGGCTATTTCCCATGTATCAGCCACAAGTTTTCTGTATACATTCCAGCGTTCAGGGTCATTCGCTCCCTGGCGCATATACTCCAGCATATACTTGTAGGAGGTTTGCAGCTGCTCCATACGGTTACGTAAATCCCAGTCCGGACATTGCCAGAGCAGGGACTCCAACTGCATCAGAGCTTCCTTAAGTCTTTTTTCTTCTAGTAGAGAGCGTATATAGGCGTATTGTTCATTGATCGTTTTTTCGTTCATAATGGTTCAATTATTTATATGTAATAGAACAAAAAGGATGCCAAAAAGTTAGAATCTGACTTGCACCTGTGCCTGTATCATATTAGAATCCTTCTGTCCGTCTCCTTTTTTATCACAAAAAGTATATTGTGCCTGTACACGACATCTGGGGTAAAACCAGTATTGTAGTCCGGCAATGTAATTATTTTGTTTGAAATCAGCCGCCTTGTTCGGATTGAAATAATCGAAAGAGGCAATGAAATCGAAATTTTGTACTAAACGTACGCTGCCTGTCGCATAGAATCCTTCACTTTTTACGTTTTTGTCTTTTCCTGCGAGATATTCCGTACGGAAATTGAAAGCGGAAGTCGTGACGACACCTCCCAGGCTCATACGTTTCTTTGCGTAATTTTCTCCTGTTTTGATTCCTGAATATTGCGAGTCGGCTATGGCATGCCCGGTCCCCCGAATGAAAGATCCTCCTACGGATAGCCATTTGTTAGGATACACCATCAGATTGCCGACTACATCTTTCTGACTGTTTTTATCTTTGGTATTTAGCCCCTGTCCGTTCATGACGGCAAATTTGTATTGCAGGAAATCATGAAAAAGTTTTCCGTGAATCATCATACCAATGTCTCGTCCGGAAGTCATCCCATAACATTTGTCACTACCGCTGACTCCTGCCAGATAGCAGACTGACTGCGAATAACAGTTGATCAATTCTACTGTGGTGGGAGACAACTCGTTCTCAATGGTATAAGGTACTTTAAATTCTCCGATACGTGCTGTAAGTCCGGAGAAAATCCGGTAATCCGTATATACTTCGAGCAACATGCCGCCATTGTAGAAGTCATACATAAAATCGCATGTCCATCTGTCGGTGATTTTACCGTGTGCCATGAAGATGATCCGTTTGATGTCGAATGTGTTGTCCGGATTGGCAGCGTCATCGTATGTGTACCCCAGTTGTGCATAACCGGCCAGACTGATCCGTTCTTTCAGCGTATTGACAACTTGGTTCAATGGTGTTTTCTCCTGTGCTGTGAGCGTATTCTGTATACCGGACAGAATGAACGCGATCATTGAGAGTTGTAAGAGTGTTTTTCGCATGTGACTTGTTGTTATTTGATAGTGGTTGAATTTGTTTTTATAAAAGTTGTATCTATCAGATGATGATGGTCGGAATATGTCTGAGATATCCGGTTGTTTGCTTTCAGCCAGGATACTGCTTTATCTAGGTCGTCAGCTGAGGCCCGCTCCGCTTTTCTGTAAACAGGAAGTGCGATGAGGCCGGTCAGGTTTTCCGGGACACCGATCTCTATCAATACCTGTTTCCATTCTTTTTGAGGGTGCATTTTTATATAGTCTATTCCCAGATTATATCCGGTGATTAGTAGTTCGATTTCTTTTCTTTTTTCGTTGATCGCTTTTCGGGAGAAGGCAGTAGTGGTGAAGTCAATTCCCAATTCCTGTGTACTTATCAGAGACCGGTGCCGGGCATTCATTGCAATAGAGGCTGCCGGGTCGGGGAGGAAAGATGCGTCAATCTGATCGTATTGAAGCATTTGCAGGCGGAGAGGAAGCTGGGCTATTTCCGGTTTGTTCACTTCGGCTTGGCTGATTCCTGCTTTGTTCAGTAGCTGCTCGGTTGCATATTCGATAATGGTATTGCGTGAGACAGCAATATTTCTTTCTTTGAGTTCTTGAAGTTGGTTGATGCCGTTCTCTTTGGAGACGATAAAACAGAAATAACCGTCATTCTTCAGTATGATTCCTAAGTCGGTATGGTGGATAGCCTGTTGAGTTACCGCACTGAGATAGTCAGTAATCATGCCATCTATTGATTGGGTTTGAAAAGCTGCGTCGCGGTCATTGGCGGAATTGAAAGGAAGAATGGTTATATCCAAGCCCAAAGAGTCGTAGATTCCTTGTGCTTTGGCTATGTGAAAGGGAAGTCCGTCCAGCGTCGGAAGTATTCCCAGCGTGAGTGGTTGCAATTCCGTTGAAGGCAAAAAGACACTTTCTCCTTTTTTTCTTTGGCAAGAATAAAGGAAGAAAAGGAGGATACAGAATATGAGTGCCGCTCTCTTCATGCCTGAATGGATGGATAAGGTATAAATAAGGGCAACTCTTTTCACAAAGAACTGCCCTTGTAACACTTAATAGTACTAAATCATTATTCATTAATAGCGGCGATACCCGGAAGAACTTTTCCTTCGATTGCTTCGAGCAATGCGCCACCACCTGTAGAAACATAAGATACGCCGCTAGCCAGACCAAACTTGTTGACACAAGCTACAGAGTCGCCACCACCCACAAGTGAGAAGGCACCGTTCTTAGTTGCTTCAACGATAGCTTCACCTACTGCACGTGAGCCGTGAGTGAAGTTTTCGAATTCGAATACGCCTGTAGGACCGTTCCAAAGAATAGTCTTGGATTCTTTGATTACGTTAGCGAAGATTTCTTCAGTCTTAGGACCGATGTCAAGACCTTCCCATCCGTCAGGAATTTCGTCAACAGCACAGAACTGAGTGTTAGCGTCGTTAGAGAAAGCGTCAGCGATCTTGGCGTCAACAGCCAATACAAGGTTTACACCTTTTTCTTTAGCTTTCTTGATCAGATCTAAAGCCAGGTCAAGTTTATCGTCCTCACAGATAGAGATACCGATTTTACCACCCATTGCTTTAGTAAATGTATAAGTCATACCACCTGCAATGATCAGGTTGTCTACCTTGTTCAACAGGTTTTCGATGATTTCGATTTTGGAAGAAACTTTAGAACCACCCATGATAGCAGTGAACGGGCGTTTGATGTCGTTCAATACTTTATCAACAGCTTTTACTTCTTTTTCCATCAGGTAACCAAACATCTTATTGTTGGTATCGAAGTATTTAGCGATCAGAGCTGTAGAAGCGTGTGCGCGGTGAGCTGTACCGAACGCGTCGTTTACGTAACAGTCAGCGTAAGAAGCCAATTTCTTGGTAAATTCTTTCTGGCTTTCTTTTACAGCTTTCTTTGCAGCCGCTTTTTCTTCGTCTGTAGCATCTTCAGCCAAACCTCTTGGCTTGCCTTCTTCTTCAGCATAGAAGCGAAGGTTTTCGAGCAACAGAACTTCTCCCGGTTGCAGAGCAGCAGCTTTTACTGCAGCTTCTTCGCCCATGCAGTCGTTAGCGAACTGAACTTCAACGCCCAGCAGTTCAGACAGATGTTTGATGATATGTTTCAAAGAGAATTTGTCGGCAACGCCTTTCGGACGGCCCAAGTGAGAACCGATGATGATGCTACCGCCGTCAGCCAAAATCTTCTTCAAAGTAGGAAGAGCTGCACGCATACGAGTGTCATCTGTAATGTTGAAGTTTTCGTCCAGGGGTACATTGAAGTCCACGCGAACAAATGCCTTTTTACCGGCAAAATTGAATTTGTCAATTGTCTGCATAATACTCTATTTTTATTTAAAAGTGTTTTTAATATTCTCTTTTTTGATCGACCGCAAAGTTACTATTTATTTCGGTTCCTTGCTATTAAATCGTTATTTATTCTTGGCTTTTGGTGCCTCTTTTGTAACTTTATAAGTGTTACAGAAATATTTGCACATCATTTGCAAACCGCAGGTGTCACATTTCGGGGTACGTGCCTGACAAACATAACGACCGTGTAAAATAAGCCAGTGATGGGCTATGGGAATTAAGTTTTCCGGAATATTCTTTACCAGTTCTTTCTCTACGCTGAACGGAGTCGTACAGCTGTCCGGCACCAGACCGATACGGTGACTGACACGGAAAACGTGTGTATCTACCGCCATTGCCGCTTTATTGAATACAACGGACTGAATCACATTGGCGGTCTTTCTTCCTACACCGGGGAGTTTAATCAGATCCTCCATGTTGTCGGGTACTTTGCTATTGAAGTCATTAACCAGCATTTTGGCCATCCCTACCAGATGTTTGGCCTTGTTATTCGGATAAGACACGCTCCGGATATATTCGAAAATAACTTCCGGAGTACTGGCAGCGAGAGCTTCCGGGGTAGGGAAGTCCCTGTAGAGAGGGGGAGTGATCATATTCACTCGTTTATCCGTACATTGTGCAGAGAGAATGACGGCGATCAGCAATTCATACGGATCATTATAATGTAATTCTGTTTCGGCTACAGGTACATTTTCCTGAAACCAGGCAATAACTTTTTCATAACGTTCTTTCTTTCTCATCTTAGTTTGTTTTTATGGTAGTGAGGCGTTACTTTTAATTTGAAATAAACAGCGGAGACGACTGTCAGGCAGGCACCGAAAAGATACGCTTTGTCAAACGAACAGATTTCGGCTATATACCCTCCGGTCAACATACCGATACCGATTCCTACGTCCCATGAGGTCAGGTAAGTAGAAGTGGCTGTCCCCCGCTGGTTGTTGGGAGCAAGATTCACGAACAGGGTGTTGAATGCCGGAAACATAATTCCGAATCCGATACCCATGAGCAGGGCAATTCCGAAAAACAGTATGGTACAGGCTGTATCATTCCATTGAATAAGGTACACGCAGGATGCGAGCAGGAAGAAACTGACTACAACCAGATAAAGTCCGGCGGCAATCACTTGCGTTATTTTTCCCCGGTCTACCAGTTTGCCTGAAAATATTCGGGAAATCGCCATACCAATCGCCATAAAGGTAAAGAAGAAACCTGTTTGTGTATGAATTCCTATTTCCCGGGCATACATGGCAACGTAGTTGGTGGTCATTCCGTAAGGTATGGAGAGCAGCAGCAAGCTAAGTCCCGCAGGCATTCCTTTCAATAAAATAAAACGGTCGAGTGAAATCGGCTCTCGCTTCACGGGCGGTTTATAAGGTGTTTTTACCAGACTTGCAGACAGGAATCCCAGCATACAGGAACCGAGCGCATAACAAAATATAGTGGCGAAAGAAACTCCTCCGTCATGTAAGAACAGCCCGAACATCGGCCCGATGGACATGGCGATATTATTGGTCAGTCCATAATATCCTAGTCCCTCTCCTCTGCGGGAAGAAGGCATAATATCAATAACTACTGTATTTCCGCCTACCGTGACCATGCCGAAAGAGACTCCATGAATAATTCGGAATATAATAAATAAGGTGAGCGAACCGGCAATAAGATATCCCGCAAACATCAGCATAAAGATGAAATAAGCGAAGAGATAAAGTGGCTTGCGGGCGAATGTATCCAACAGATAACCAGAAAACGGGCGAATACAAAGTGCAGCTACCGTATAACAGGAAAGCACGATGCCGATAGTGGAATTTCCAGCCTGAAAAAACTCGGATAAATAAAACGGCAAAACAGGAATCAGCAACCAGAAACCGAAGTAGAGCAGGAAGTTGGCTGCCAAGATGAAACAATAACCGGGAGTAATGAGTCTATCCTTTGCCATAATAATAAGCATTCAATTTACTAATGAAGATAATCAGTCAATGTCTTCAGTTAGTGTAATTGTTATATTGATAGAATGCCAATGTCCCGATTACCGTTTGACGGTTTTATCACGGACATTGGCACACTGGTAGATTTGCACTTAATAGGCCGCTTCGAATTCCTTTAAGAAGCGTGTATCATTTTCAGAGAACATACGAAGGTCTTTCACCTGATACTTCAGGTTAGTGATGCGCTCGATACCCATTCCGAGAGCATATCCACTGTAGACTTTGCTGTCGATGCCGTTTGATTCGAGCACGTTCGGATCTACCATACCGCAGCCGAGGATTTCCACCCAGCCGGTATGTTTGCAGAACGGACAACCTTTACCGCCACAGATGTTACAGCTGATATCCATTTCGGCACTTGGCTCTGTAAATGGGAAGTAAGACGGACGCAGACGGATTTTAGTATCCGCACCAAACATTTCTTTAGCGAAAAGCAGCAATACTTGCTTTAAGTCGGTGAATGATACGTTTTTGTCTACATACAATGCTTCTACCTGATGGAAGAAACAGTGTGCACGGTAGCTGATAGCTTCGTTACGGTATACACGTCCCGGACAGATAATGCGGATAGGAGGTTTTGAAGTTTCCATCACACGGGTTTGTACGGAAGAAGTATGAGTACGGAGCACAACATCCGGATGAGCTTCGATGAAGAATGTGTCCTGCATATCGCGTGCCGGATGATCTTCGGCAAAGTTCAGAGCCGAGAATACATGCCAGTCGTCTTCAATTTCGGGACCTTCGGCAATACTGAATCCCAGGCGTGCGAAGATATCGATGACTTCGTTCTTTACAATCGTAATCGGATGACGTGTACCGAGTTCTATCGGATAAGCCGAACGGGTCAGGTCCAAGCCGTCACAACTGTTATCCTGACTTTCGAACTGTTCTTTCAGCGCATTGATTTTGTCCTGCGCTTTAGTTTTCAGTTCATTCAGTCTCATGCCGACTTCTTTTTTCTGTTCGGCAGCTACGTTACGGAAATCCGCCATCAAATCGTTAATGGCTCCCTTCTTACTCAGGTATTTGATGCGGAGAGCTTCGAGTTCTTCGGCATTGGAGGCGTGCAAAACTTCTACCTCTTTCAGAAGTTGTTCAATCTTAGCTATCATATTTTTGATGTATTGTTATTCAGTTTCTTAGTAAAAACCGTGCAAAGATATAATTTTATCACGAACCATCGAAATAATTTGTATCTTTGTTGCCGACATGTACCGAAAATCGGGGAGCACATATGAAAAAGATTGTTATTTCTCTTCTACTATTGACATTATCGTTTCGCCTGTCAGCTCAGATTGATTATCTGGAGCCGGTGAAGCCTTTTACTACCTATACTGGTGAGTTGGGTGAGTATTATCGGAATGTATTTTCTTTGCTTAATACAGGTTTTCAACAGCCTCCTTATGCGCGTTACGTGGCAATTCCTTCTTTTTCGCCGGAGTATGCAATGTCGGTAGAGAAGAAGAACGGGCGTTGTCTGCTGATTGCAAATACATTGTCGCGCACCTATTGGCAGGCAGAGAAAGGGACGGTGAAGGTAGAAACGAAATCAGTGCCGATCAGTCAGTCTTTATACCAGTCTTTGGGAGCTATTGCCCGTTTGGTGACAAGCCAGATACAAGATATGGACGGTTCCACAGCCGGGTTGGATGGAGTTGTTTATTACTTTTCTTCGACAGATGCAAAAGGGAAAGAGATCATGGGGCGGAAGTGGTTGCCGATGAAAGGAACTTTGATGGAGCGCCTTGTGTTGGTGTGCCAGTCGGCTTACATGTTGTCTCAGGGAGAAAATATCTCCGAACAAGCGTTGGCAGAGGAAGCCAATGCTCTGTTGAAAGAATTGGAGACTCGTGCGAAAGAACAACCGGATGCTTATAAAAAGCCGGTGTATGTAGGTATTTACTCGGTGGGGGTGAAGCAGAGGAGCCCTTCAGGCAAGGAGATAGAGGAATTACCTCACTTACCCGATAGTTGCCCGAATGAATATGTTGCTGCCCGGATGGTTTATCCTGCGGATTTGTTGGCTAAGAATATTTCAGGATATGCCTTGTGTGAGTTTACCATAGATAAGGAAGGAGTCATTCTTCGTCCTCATATTCTGAAATCTACCCATCCGGAGTTTGCGGAAGAAGCTCTTCGTATTGTGAAGGAAATGCCGAAGTGGACTCCTGCGCTTGTGGGTGGTAAGCCTGCTGACAGTACTTATACATTGTATGTGCCTTTCCGCCCTCGACTGTATAAAGAGCAGGTACGTGAGCGTGGTTTGTCCAAAAAAGATTAAAGTCCGGAACTTTTCTTATTTTATATTGTATTATTAGCGTAACCAATTTAAAATAGAAAAGATATGGATGATATGATTAACAGACATGATTCGATTGCCGAAGAGAACATCGAACCGAATGGTCGCCCGGCAACAAACGAGTTTGAGGAATGGAGTGACGAAGTTTCTGACCGTGCAGATAATGTTTTTAAGAAAGACAAGAAAGAGGGTCCTGTTAAGGATCGTGAAAAGCGAATCAAAGAAATGGATGAAGTAATAAAAAAGGACCTTGAATAAAGGTCCTTTTTGGTTTTCTTTTTATCACATCACCCTTTTGAGTGTTTGGCAGCATTGCGTTTCTGTTTCAAACGTTCTTTTTCTGCCTTGTATCTGTTCTTGAGGACTTTGATTTTTTCTTTTTTGACATCTTTAGGTGAGTCACTGTCTTCGATAGCTTCTTTTTCCCGTTCAAACTTCTTTTCCAGTTGTTCTAGACGATTGTCATATCTGTCACTAATGGCTTTCTTCATTCCATCGTTGTAGTCTATGCTTTCGTAATGACTTTCCCAGGTCTTGACTTGATTCTCCATGAGAATTTTCCTGATAGCGGCTTTGTGTTCAATGGCTAAAGCTCTTTTTCTTTGTCCCTTTTCATACCCCGGCAGATTACTTTTTCCGATGGCTCTGAATTTAGCTCCAACTTCCCGGTTTAATTTCTTGATTTTTGCAATTTGGTCGGCTGACAGGTTCAACACCTTATCCGATTCGATTCTTTTGTAGACATCGAAATTTGCATCCTGAGCATATGTAAATGATACAAATGCAGATGCAACAAAAACTAAAATTGCTTTTCTCATAATGTAATTTTAATAATAAATAATCGAGGGTAAAGATAGGGCTATTAATGAATGAACAAGCTTTTAATCTATGAAAACATATTAAAATGACAGTTTCCGTCTTGTTATGTTAGCTTTTGGATATAGGCTTGCATTTTATGAAATTTTTTTTAGTAATTTTGTTGCTAATAGATACATGGGGAACTTTATTAGCTTTGATTGTTTCCAAATTGAAGAAAGAAACTAAAAATGTAGATTTTATGATAAAGGCATTATTGCTTGATGTAGATGGTACTTTATTGAGTTTTGAGACTCATGCGGTATCCCAGTCTTCTATTGACGCTCTTAGGAAAGCTCATGATAGGGGAATAAAAATAGTGATAGCTACCGGTAGGTCGGCATGTGATCTTCGTGAAATAGAATCTGTACCGTATGATGGAATAATTGCATTGAATGGAGCTGATTGCATTTTGCATGATGGTACTGTGATAAGAAGAAGTCCGATTCCGGATAAGAATTTTAAGAAAGCAATGGAGATTGCACGGGAGTTTGATTTTGCTGTTGCTCTTGAGTTGGATGAAGGGATATTTGTCAATCGTCTTACCCCTATCGTCGAGAAGATTGCCCGAATCGTAGAACATCCGGTCCCGCCGGTTGTAGATATTGAAGAAATGTTCGGTAAGAAAGAGTGCTGCCAGCTTTGTTTTTATTTTGATGATGAAACAGAGAGAAAAGTGATGCCGCTTCTGCCCACTCTTTCCTCCTCTCGCTGGCATCCTTTATTTGCTGATATTAATGTTGCGGGAACAAGTAAGGCTGCCGGTCTTTCATTATTTGCTGATTATTATAAAATTGAACCTTTAGAAATAATGGCGTGTGGTGACGGTGGTAATGATATTCCTATGCTGAAAGCTGCCGGAATAGGAGTAGCTATGGGCAATGCATCCGAACAAGTCAAATCTGTTGCCGATTTTGTTACTGATACGGTAGATGATAATGGACTTTGTAAGGTGTTGAAGCGTTTTGGATTAATTTAATATTAATAATGGAGCTGATTGGAGGCTAACTTAAAAAGAGTAACTTGTGACAAGTTACTCTTTTTAAGTTGTGGAGCGTATCGGACTCGAACCGATCACCTCGACACTGCCAGTGTCGCACTCTAGCCAGATGAGCTAACGCCCCGTTTTTTCTTAACTGACATAACGTTTGTAAACGTTTTGCTTTTGTTGGCGCAAATATAATGGAATATTCTGAAATAATTGCTATGTTTGCGGAAATAAATATATTGAAAGGACGATGATATGCTGATTTATAATACAACTTTTCAGGTGGACGATGCTGTTCACGATAATTTTTTGATTTGGATAAAAGAGAGCTATATACCTGAAGTGCAGAAGCACGGAACATTGAAGGCCCCACGTATTTGCCGGATATTGAGTCATCGGGACGAAGGAAGTTCTTATTCTCTGCAATGGGAAGTAGAAAGTAGTGGATTGCTGCATCGCTGGCACATGGAACAGGGAGTACGACTGAATGACGAACTGAAGAAAATATTCAAGGATAAAGTAGTCGGATTTCCGACATTGATGGAGATAGTAGAGTGATTCAGCCGGTAAAAGAAAAGATTATTCTGGGTATTGACCCCGGTACGACCATTATGGGATATGGTATTCTGCGTGTGAAAGGTACCAAGCCTGAGATGATTGCGATGGGTATTATCGATTTGCGTAAATTTGCCAATCATTATTTGAAGTTGCGTCATATTCACGAACGGGTATTGAGCATCATCGAAAGCTATCTGCCGGACGAACTGGCTATTGAAGCGCCGTTTTTCGGCAAGAACGTACAATCCATGCTGAAATTGGGACGTGCTCAGGGAGTGGCGATGGCAGTAGCATTGAGCCGTGATATTCCGATCACAGAATATGCTCCTTTGAAAATCAAGATGGCTATTACTGGCAACGGACAGGCATCAAAAGAACAAGTGGCAGACATGTTGCAGCGAATGCTTCATTTTCCTAAAGAAGATATGCCTGTCTTTATGGATGCAACGGACGGTTTAGCGGCAGCCTATTGTCATTTTCTGCAAATGGGATGCCCGACAATGGAAAAAGGGTATAGTAGCTGGAAAGATTTTATTGCGAAGAATCCCGATAAGGTGAAATAAACTCGCGATGAAACAGGAGTGGAGTGAGTAAGGTAATAAACAAGTAAGTTGTAGGTAATGTGAGTACCACAGGGAAGGTTTAGTATGAAGATGGGAACTAATTATTTAGCAATATTGGGGGTGACCACGGTGACGACAGTAATGAGTTGTACTACTGCGAAAAAGGAATATATGTCTTATGAATTATATCCGGTTCGTACGGGAAATCTGATTGAAATGGAGTATACACCGGAGGCAACAAAGTTTACTCTTTGGTCGCCTACGGCAGATGAAGTGCGCCTGATGCTTTATGAGGCAGGTGAGGGCGGACACGCCTATGAAACGGTAAAGATGCAACCGGGAGAAGAAGGTACGTGGTCGGCTGTAGTAAATAAGGACCTCATCGGCAAGTTCTATACTTTTAATGTGAAGATTGATGACAAGTGGAAAGGAGACACCCCTGGAATAAATGCTCGTGCTGTCGGAGTGAACGGTAGACGGGCTGCCATTATTGATTGGCAATCCACCAACCCGGACGGTTGGGAGAGTGACATCCGTCCCCCTTTGAAGTCGGCTGCCGATATGATTATTTATGAGATGCACTACCGTGATTTTTCGGTAGATTCCACTTCAGGTGTGAAGCATAAAGGGAAATATCTGGCACTGACCGAACATGGAACGATGAATTCCGACAAGTTGCTGACAGGAATCGACCATCTGATAGAACTGGGCGTGACACATGTACACCTGCTTCCTTCTTTTGACTATGCTTCGGTAGATGAAACCAAGCTGAATGAAAATTCGTATAACTGGGGCTATGACCCACAAAACTATAACGTGCCGGATGGTTCCTATGCCACCGATCCCTACCAGCCTGCCACTCGTGTGAAGGAGTTCAAGCAGATGGTACAGGCATTGCATAAAGCAGGTATCCGTGTGATTATGGATGTAGTGTACAATCATACATTCAATACGGACGAGAGTAATTTCGAACGTACCGTTCCCGGTTATTTCTATCGCCAGAAAGAAGATAAATCGCTGGCTAATGGTTCAGGATGTGGCAATGAGACTGCCAGCGAACGCCCTATGATGCGTAAGTTTATGGTGGAATCCGTTCTCTATTGGATAAAGGAATACCATGTGGACGGCTTCCGGTTTGACTTGATGGGAATTCACGATATCGAAACGATGAATGAGATCCGGAAGGCGGTGAATATGATTGATCCCACAATCTGCATTTATGGAGAAGGATGGGCAGCCGAAGCCCCCCAGTATCCGGCTGATTCTCTGGCAATGAAAGGAAATATAGCACAGATACCCGAGGTGGCTGTTTTCTCTGACGAGTTGCGTGACGGACTTTGTGGCCCCGTCGGTGATAAGCATAAAGGAGCTTTTCTTGCCGGAATTCCGGGAGAAGAGATGAGTGTAAAGTTCGGTATAGCAGGAGCCATTGAGCATCCGCAAGTACATTGTGACTCGGTAAATTATACTAAAAAGCCCTGGGCAAAACAGCCTGTGCAAATGATTAGTTATGTCTCCTGTCACGATGGTTTATGCCTGGTAGACCGGCTGAAAGCAAGTATGCCCTCCATCACTCCTGAACAACTAATTCGCCTTGATAAACTGGCACAGACCGTCGTCTTTACTTCACAAGGCATTCCGTTTATTTATGCCGGAGAGGAAATCATGCGTGACAAGCAAGGCATAGATAATAGTTATAAAAGTCCGGATGCGGTAAATGCCATCGACTGGCGGCGTAAGACAACTAACGGTGATGTTTTTATTTACTATAAACGATTGATCGACCTGCGTAAATCTCATCCGGCTTTCCGTATGGGAGATGCCGCTCTGGTCCGGAAACATCTGGAATTTCTTCCCGTGGAAGGAAGCAATCTGATTGCTTTCCGTCTGAAAGACCATGCAAATGGAGATCCTTGGGAAGAGATCATCGTTGCATTTAATTCTCGTCCTACTCCTGCCAAACTGGCTGTTCCGCTTGGTAAATATACAGTTGTATGTAAAGACGGAGTGATAGATACGCGTGGATTAGGCATACAAAACGGGCCGGAAGTTATTATTCCCGGTCAGTCGGCTTTGATTTTATATAAGTAAATTCTAACAGAATAGAAGAATATGATTCAAAATACATTCAACATAGCGGGGGGCGTGGCACGCAACCCGCTAGTGCGTTTAGCTACTCCAATCACGGCAACCATTTCGGTTGGTGAACACATTGCAATCGTAGGACCTAACGGAGGGGGAAAAAGTCTTTTTGTCGATACTCTGATTGGGAAATATCCGCTGCGTGAAGGAGTGTTGCAATATGACTTTTCTCCTTCTGCCACTCAGACTGTCTATGATAATGTAAAATATATCGCTTTTCGTGATACTTACGGAGCAGCCGATGCTAATTATTACTATCAGCAACGCTGGAATGCCCACGATCAGGACGAAGCACCCGATGTTCGCGAAACGCTGGGAGAAATCAAAGACGAACAGCTGAAACAAGAACTGTTTGAACTCTTTCGTATTGAGCCGATGCTCGATAAGAAGATCATCCTTCTTTCCAGTGGTGAACTGCGTAAATTCCAGCTGACCAAAACTCTGCTGACGGCTCCTCGCGTATTGATTATGGACAATCCGTTTATCGGGCTGGACGCACCTACCCGTGAGTTGCTGTTCTCTTTGCTCGACCGTTTGACAAAGATGTCATCCGTGCAGATTATTCTGGTATTGTCGATGCTGGACGATATCCCTTCCTTTATAACGCATGTGATTCCTGTGGATAAAATGACGGTATACCCTAAGATGGAGCGTGATGCCTATCTGGAAGCTTTTCGTTCCGGAGATATAGCGGTTTCTTTTGATGGGTTACAGCAGCGTATACTTGATTTGCCTTATGATGGAAATAATTATGATTCCGATGAAGTAGTCAAACTGAATAAAGTCAGTATCCGCTATGATGACCGCACTATTCTGAAAGAGCTCGACTGGACAGTGCGCCGTGGTGAAAAATGGGCATTGAGTGGTGAAAACGGAGCCGGTAAATCCACTCTGTTAAGCCTTGTCTGTGCAGATAATCCACAATCCTATGCTTGTGATATCAGCCTTTTCGGACGAAAGAGAGGAACAGGAGAGAGTATTTGGGAAATTAAAAAACATATTGGATATGTAAGTCCGGAGATGCACCGTGCCTATCTCAAGAATCTGCCGGCTATTGAAATCGTGGCCAGTGGTCTTCATGACAGTATCGGATTGTACAAACGCCCCCAGCCGGAGCAAATGGCTATTTGTGAATGGTGGATGGATATATTTGGCATCGCCGAATTGAAAGATAAACCTTTCCTGCAACTTTCCAGTGGAGAACAACGCCTGGCGTTGCTGGCACGTGCCTTTGTTAAAGATCCGGAGCTGCTGATTCTGGATGAACCGCTTCACGGTCTGGATACTTATAATCGTCGTCGGGTAAAGAAGATTATTGAAGCCTTCTGCCATCGCAAAGACAAGACGATGATTATGGTGACTCACTACGAGTCGGAACTGCCGGGCACTATTACAGACCGTCTTTTCTTGAAGAGAAACCGATAGAAACAGACGGTTGTCTGAAAAGCAATGTTCCGCTCTGCTATTCTGAACGTGGTAAAGAATGGCAGAGTAACTGAAAAGAATATCCTGTTTCTTTAATTAATAGGATGTGTGAACCAGAAACAGGAACCTTTTCCCGGTTCTGATTCTACGCCGATTTTCCCTCCCAGTTGTGTCACGATACTCTGGCAGATAGGCAATCCGAGTCCCGTACCGGGAATAAAGCTGTTGAGTTTTACAAATCGGGTGAAGATAGCTTTCTGTTTTTCCGGTTCTACTCCCATTCCTGTATCCTGAACAGAGAATTTCACTTCGTTTCCATTTATCTGATAATCGATGGTGATGCTTCCTTCGGAAGTGAATTTAAAAGCATTCGTCACGAAGTTCAGCAATACCTGATATAATCTGTTCTTGTCACTGGTGAAGGTCAGTTCGGGCAAATCATCTTTCAGGCGGAGTTCTACTTGTGGAGTCGCTTTCATTTGCATAGCCTGAAACAGATCGCTGCAAAGCTGTTTTGCATTCACTTTTTCGGGAATAATGTCAAAAGTTCCCGCTTCAATTTTCGACAAGTCGAGAATATCGGAAATAAGCTGAAGTAACAGCTTGTTATTATCTTCTATGATCGTGATGTACTGATGCTTTTCTTCCTGATCCTCCGCCTCTTCCAGCATACTCGAAAAGCCGATTATCGCATTGAGCGGAGTGCGTATCTCATGGCTCATGTTGGCAAGGAAGGCAGATTTTAAGCGGTCCGCTTCTTCGGCTTTATCCTTGGCTTTGATCAGCATTTGTTCGGTCTCTTTTAGCTGCGTAATGTCAAAGTTGATACACAGCATTTCAATGATGTTGTCCTGCGGTCGATAGTTACGGACCAGCACATTCACCCGTGTCCATGTGTAGTTTCCGTCAGCTCTGCGGATGCGTACATCCCTGCATAATTTCGAACTTTCACCTTTTATCACCTTAGCCAGGAAGTCGAGCATGACAGCCCGGTCCTCCGGATGGAAGTGAGAATGGATGCCGATAATTTCAGGTAACGGTGTACCTTCCTCTTCTCCTACATTTTTATACCAGCTGCTCAGGGCATACCCATCGCGGCTTAATGCGTCGAAATGAGCATATCCTACTTTGGCATAATCGCCTACCAGTTCAAAGAAATTCTTGAATTCCTGAATTTTGTTGTAGGCGATGGTGTTTTCCGTCTTGTCTACGTTTATCAACAGGTAATTAATGGGCTGCCGAGCATGATCATAAAGTGTTGTTATTCTTGTTGTCAGATTAAGGAAACCGGATGATTTCTCCGATTCGTAATATCCGTTGATCTTTGAAAAATCATATTGGAAGGTGAATTCAATATCTTCGTTTTCTTTGATTTTCGGCTTTATCTCTTCCGGAAGAACCGGATTCTCAAAAATGTTAATGCCAATTATTTTTTCTTTATGAGTAATATGGAACATTTCCAGTTCCTTCTTATTTAAGTCAATCAGATCTCCGTTTTTATTATATAGTTCAATGCCGACAGGGATGTTTTTGTAGATATTGTGCAGAATACGTTCACTGTTGTGCAGTGCCCGGTAGGCGGAAGCCATGTGAGGGCTGTCCTGTGTTTCTGCTATTCCATATATTTTGGTGTTTCCTTCCTCATCCGTTTCCTGAAAACATCTTTTACTGCGAATCCACACCTCTCCTTGGGGAGTGTCGAGTAGATATACCTCTTCAACCGTTTGTTGCAATTTGTCAAAAGAGTAGCTGGTGGTATGATGCTGGTCCTCCCGCAAGATACGCTTATTGAAATCCTCAAAACTTATCACCCCGTCTTCGTCTATCCCAAGTAGTCGGGAGATGAACTCGGAACATACATAACTTTCTGTTTTTAAGTCCGCTTCCCACCATCCTATATTCGCTTTATTCAGCAATTTTTGCAGGAATGTATATTCTTTCTGTTTATTCGTTTTCAATGGTTTACTTGTTTTATCTGCGGTTGAATATTTATTTAGTTCGTAAAAATAGTCATTTCTATTGAATAGTTTTCAATAAACCATCACTTTTAGGTATTGATACCTTCTGATTATTTCATGAACTTTGTAGAGAAGCAAAATGTTGTATATATAAACAGAAGAAAGGAGACCATTAAGAATGAAAAAGATAGTATTACTTCGTCATGGAGAGAGTGCCTGGAACAAGGAAAACCGTTTCACGGGTTGGACGGATGTAGACCTGACAGAAAAGGGAGTTGCTGAAGCTGAAAAGGCGGGTGTCACATTGAGGGAATATGGCTTCAACTTTGATAAAGCCTACACTTCTTATCTAAAAAGAGCAGTCAAAACCTTGAACTGCGTACTTGACAAAATGAATCTGGACTGGATTCCCGTTGAGAAGAGCTGGCGTCTGAATGAGAAGCATTACGGTGATCTGCAAGGGCTCAATAAGGCGGAAACAGCAGAGAAATACGGAGAAGAACAAGTGCTGATCTGGCGACGCGGCTATGATATAGCTCCCAATCCACTTTCCGAAACCGATTTGAGAAATCCGCGTTTCGATTACCGCTACCACGAAGTACCCGATGCGGAATTGCCGCGTACCGAATCATTGAAAGATACCATCGACCGTATTATGCCCTATTGGGAATCGGATATATTCCCGGCTTTGAAAGATGCCCACACCCTGTTGGTCGTGGCACATGGCAATAGTTTGCGGGGGATTATCAAGCATCTGAAACATATCTCTGACGAAGACATCGTCAAGTTGAATCTTCCTACTGCCATTCCTTATGTATTCGAGTTTGACGAGAACCAGAATGTTTCCAACGATTACTTCCTGGGCAATCCGGAAGAGATCCGTAAGCTGATGGAAGCGGTAGCCAATCAGGGAAAGAAAAAATAGCAGGCTTTGTGTGCCTGCATATCATTGTTATACATTTAAAAAAATAAAGTTATGAGTAAAATAGTTGATTTATTAGGAGATAAGACCAGTTATTATCTGGACCACACCTGTAAGACCATTGATAAATCGTTGATTTATATACCCTCACCGGATACTATCGATAAAGTCTGGATTGATTCGGACCGCAATATCAAAGTGTTGAATAGCTTACAGGCTATTCTTGGACACGGACGTCTGGCAAATACCGGTTATGTGTCCATTCTTCCTGTCGATCAGGATATCGAGCATACAGCCGGAGCATCTTTTGCTCCGAATCCTATTTATTTCGATCCGGAGAATATTGTGAAGTTGGCTATCGAAGGCGGTTGTAATGCGGTCGCTTCTACATTCGGCATTTTGGGGTCAGTTGCACGCAAATATGCCCATAAGATTCCTTTTGTAGTTAAACTGAATCACAACGAATTGCTGACCTATCCTAATTCATACGATCAGGTCATGTTCGGCACGGTCAAAGAAGCTTGGAATATGGGAGCTGCGGCTGTAGGTGCTACCATTTATTTCGGTTCCGAACAGAGCCGTCGTCAGTTGGTAGAGATTGCGGAGGCTTTTGAGTATGCTCATGAGTTGGGTATGGTTACCATTTTGTGGTGTTACCTGCGCAATAGTGACTTCAAAAAAGGTGGTGTGGATTATCACGCTGCTGCCGACCTGACCGGACAGGCTAATCGTCTTGGCGTTACGATCAAAGCAGATATTGTAAAGCAAAAACTTCCTACTAATAATGGTGGTTTTAAAGCAATCGGTTTCGGTAAGACAGACGAACGCATGTATACAGATCTTGCTACGGAACATCCGATTGACCTCTGTCGCTATCAGGTGGCAAACGGTTATATGGGACGTGTCGGATTGATCAATTCCGGCGGTGAATCTCATGGTGCTTCCGATTTGCGCGATGCGGTCATAACAGCTGTTGTCAATAAGCGTGCCGGTGGCATGGGATTGATCAGTGGACGTAAGGCTTTCCAGAAGCCGATGAATAAAGGTGTTGAATTATTAAACGCTATCCAGGATGTTTACCTCGATCCGGCAATAACCATTGCCTGATCTAGGAAAGATAAGAATTAATTCTTATCTTTGACTACCAGATAGTTAACCATTAAAAATTAGAGTTATGAAGTTTTTTATTGACACAGCCAATTTGGAGCAGATTCAGGAGGCGTATGACCTCGGAGTACTTGACGGAGTGACTACCAATCCTTCGCTGATGGCGAAAGAAGGCATTAAAGGTACGGAGAATCAACGTGAACATTACATTAAGATATGCAAGATTGTCAATGCTGACGTGAGTGCGGAAGTAATAGCAACGGATTATGAAGGGATGATCCGCGAAGGGGAAGAGCTTGCCGCACTAAATCCGCATATTGTTGTAAAAGTGCCTTGCATTGCCGATGGTATCAAAGCTATCAAGTACTTTACAGAAAAAGGAATCCGGACGAACTGTACACTGGTCTTTTCCATAGGACAGGCATTGCTGGCGGCAAAAGCCGGAGCTACCTATGTTTCTCCTTTTGTCGGACGTCTGGACGATATTTGTGAAGATGGGGTAGGGCTTGTCGGCGATATAGTACGTATGTATCGTACCTATGATTACAAGACTCAGGTATTGGCAGCTTCCATCCGCAATACGAAACACATTATCGAATGTGTGGAAGTGGGGGCAGATGTGGCTACATGTCCGTTGAGTGCCATCAAAGGGCTGTTGAATCATCCGTTGACTGATTCAGGACTGAAAAAGTTCCTGGAAGATTATAAAAAGGTAAATGGATAATCCGGTTTGAGAAACTAGGTTTTCTTCCAAATTATATGGATAGAGTGGGATGTGTCACAACTGACATATCCCTTTTTTTGCACAAAGAGGTTGTGTCAAAACGCTGGCACAACCTTTTTTTATGCACAAAGCCCAGACTTTCACAAGCCCGGGCTTTGTTATTACCCAAAGTTTTTGTATCTTTAGGCATAAAGTTTTTCGTTATGGCAAAGTTACATTTTCGTCCTTACCTTCCCAACCAAACCGTTCTTTTTCCCGGAAGAATTGATGAAAACATAGCAGCGAACGATCCGGTTCGCATAGTTAATACTGTTGTTGATAATCTCAATCTTGACAATTTCAAGAAGCTTTATAAAGCAACCGGTCGTTGTCCTTATCATCCTAAAATGATGCTTAAGGTGATTATCTACGCCTACATGAACAATATCTATTCGTGCCGCAAAATAGAGAAGCTTCTCCTACGTGATATTCATTATATCTGGCTTTCCGGTAATGAACATCCGGATTTTATTACCATCAACCGTTTTCGAAACCGTGTAAAAGAGGAAATAAATACCGTATTCACGCAGTTGGTTCTTGTCCTTGCCGACAAAGGTTTCATCAGCCTTGACGTAGAGTATATCGACGGTACCAAGATTGAGTCCAAAGCCAACAAATATACTTTTGTCTGGCGCAAGACAGTCGAAAAGAACCGTACAAAGC